>Ga0172379_10001917_pt1 | contig 38941 bp, 35 predicted proteins | sample GrowelOW334metaG_FD_119756 | JGI IMG/M metagenome (GOLD analysis project Ga0172379, IMG submission 119756) | Groundwater microbial communities from an aquifer near a municipal landfill in Southern Ontario, Canada - Groundwater well OW334 metaG | ecosystem: Environmental > Aquatic > Deep... | reverse complement strand
ATTAGTATCTTTGCAGACTTTTAATTGCAGAGCATGAGACAACTAAAAATAACCAAGTCGATCACGAACCGCGAAAGCGCTTCGCTTGACAAATATCTTCAGGAAATTGGTAAAGAGGAACTTATATCAGTTGAAGAAGAAGTTGAGTTGGCGCAACGGATCAAAAAGGGAGACCAGGCCGCGCTTGAAAAATTGACAAGGGCCAACCTCCGGTTTGTGGTATCTGTTGCCAAACAGTACCAGAATCAAGGATTGAGTCTGCCCGACCTGATCAATGAGGGTAATTTGGGTTTGATCAAAGCTGCTGAAAAATTCGACGAAACGAGAGGTTTTAAATTCATCTCCTACGCGGTATGGTGGATCCGCCAATCCATTCTGCAAGCTTTGGCCGAGCAGTCACGTATTGTGCGACTTCCTTTGAACCAGGTTGGTTCTTTGAACAAGATCAACAAAGCCTATTCCAAGTTTGAGCAGGAGCATGAACGCAGACCTTCACCCGAAGAGTTGGCAGATCAGTTGGAACTTCCAGCTGAGAAGGTTGCCGATACCCTTCGCGTCTCGGGACGCCACGTATCCGTGGATGCCCCTTTCGTTGATGGTGAAGACAACAGTCTGTTGGATGTATTGATCAACAACGATTCGCCCAATGCCGACCGGGTTTTGATCGATGAGTCACTCTCGCGTGAGATTGAACGCTCTCTGGCCACGCTCACCGAAAGGGAAGCCGACATCATCCGCATGTTCTTCGGAATCGCCAGCACGGAGATGACGCTCGAAGAGATCGGAGAGCACTTTGGACTGACCCGCGAACGGGTGCGCCAGATCAAAGAGAAGGCAATCCGCCGCTTGCGTCACACTTCAAGAAGCAAATTGCTAAAAACATACCTGGGATAATATCCTTATAAAATAGTAAAAAGCCCTGATTCATTGCGGATCAGGGCTTTTTGTATGGCCGCCGCTGGAGCAGATTTGCAATCTGCACTCCTAAACCACGGATCTGTGATACGTTCAATCCTTGCAACGTTCCTGCAAGAATATAAACCAACCGTCAGAACTAGCGAACGAGCCCTTATAATCATACACCAAATCATATTATAATGTGATTATCGCTCATTTTGAATCTTTTATACCAACTATTACCAACTAATCACATTTTGATGTGATTTTAATTGCACCATAAATATATTTTTCTTACTTTTACCGAAATATCACATTATAATGTTGGTTAATAATCTTGGTGAAACCATAAAAAATCGCAGAAAAGAGTTGGGAATAACCCAACCCCATCTGGCAGAACTGGCAGGGATCAGCACCAATACGCTGTATAAACTTGAGCGCGGACAGAGCAATCCCACATTGGAGGTTCTTCACAAACTGGCAGAGGTTTTGGGTCTGGAATTGAAACTGGAGGTTAAAAGGTAAATTGACCAAATGAGGGCAATGGAAATATATCGAAATGGAATTTTTGCCGGAATTCTTACTGAAGAAAACCGTAAAAATTATACGTACCAATATGATGATGTCTATTTCAACGATGGCAGCAAAGTCGCTATTAGTCTAACGCTCCCAAAGACACAGCAGAAATACAAAAGTGAATTCTTATTCCCTTTCTTTTTCAACATGTTGAGTGAAGGCGTAAACAAAAAATTGCAGATTACTCAACTTAAAATCGACGAAAACGACAATTTTGGTTTGCTTATGGCAACAGCACAACAGGACACAGTTGGTGCAATAACTGTAAAACCAATTCCGCAGAAATGAGTTTGAAAGGGTTCAAATATTGCCCCGGAACTTTGGCTGTAGGATTTACTACCTATAGCCCCGGATGTTTGAGGAACTTATTCGATGGGAAAAAAGTAAGTCACTATTTACCCTACGAATCACCTCAACATAACGAAGAAGTAGCCGAGCAATTTTTGGAAAACAGAAAACGTATTTCTATCTCAGGAGTGCAGGAAAAGCTAAGCTTAATCCTCGAAAAAAATCTTCTGCGTTTAACCAAAGAAGGCGAACAGGGAACCTATATTTTGAAACCTATACCCGGAGATTTGAAAAAAGTAGACCAGGTTCCGGCCAATGAACACCTCACTATGCAAATTGCAAAGCAGGTTTACGGAATAAACACAGCCGCAAATGCAATGATCTTTTTTAAAAACGGTTCGCCAGCTTACATTACCAAGAGATTTGATGTAAGGAAAGATGCTGGAAAATGGGGAAAAGAAGATTTTGCCTCATTAGCCGGGAAGACGAAAGATAATGCCGGTGACAATTTTAAATACGAATACAGTTATGAAGAATTAGGACTTTTGATACAAAAGTATGTTTTTGCATGGAGAGTTGAAATTGAAAAATACTTCTCCCTGGTGGTATTTAATTTCCTGTTCTCAAATGGAGACGCACACTTAAAGAACTTTTCTTTGTTAGAATCCTCAAAAGGTGATTTTTTATTAAGTCCTGCTTACGACTTGATTAATACGAGACTACATGTTGACGACACTGATTTTGCGCTAGACCAAGGACTATTCGCTGATGAATTTAAAAGCGAACAATATCAAAAAAAAGGACATCCTTCCATTGTAGATTTTAAGGAATTCGCTGTACGGATAGGCATTATGGAAAGCAGGATTGAAAAAATTCTTTCCCCATTTTTAGAAAAACAAATTCTTGTTGAAACTTTGATCAATCACTCATTTTTAAGTGAGCCGAATAAAAGAGCTTATCTGTTAATGTATCATTCAAAAAGAAATTTACTAAAAGCATGATTCTCAGTTCGATTCAATCCCGGCCAATTCAGGTTTTGTTTTGGAAAAAGAACCATTGCCCATATCCGTACAACTGGATTGGCATCTTACTCCCGGTGGCTGCCCAAGTAACCGGATTACCATACAACGGATCAAAAAGAATTAATCACATTAGATTTGTCAAATAGCAAACAACTCCCCTATCACTCTCCTGCCGCTCTCCGACTTGAAATTCATCTCCACAAACTTTTTGACCCCTTCCGTGGAAACCTCCTCTTCCACAGAATTCACCAGAAAATCGGCCTCAACCAGAAGCTGAAAGTCGATGTCGTCGATAGCCGAAAAGGTATGGTGCTTGGAGATGATAAAACAAACCCGGTCAACAACTTCAGGGTCAACCGGAATAGATTCAAGAATCGCCCTGGCTATCGGCGGACCTTCCAACTCCTGTAGTGTTCCATCACAATAACCAAATTTAGCTTCTGCTACGTGGATGCCGATGTCATGCAAAACAGCTGCCGACTCAAGCACAAACTGCTTCGATGGATTTAAACCCTCCAACCGACCCAGCAATTGGGCATAGCCAAACACCTTGAGTGAATGCTCGATTCTTTTCTTATCTCCCCTGTTTCGCCGGATCATCTCCTGCAAAGCGACCACAACTTGATTATCCATTTTTCCGCTCTTTTAACAATTTTAGCATGGCGAACATCTCATCCCGTAACCTTGCAGCTTCAATAAAATCGAGCTCTTTGGCTGCTTTCTCCATCTCCTTTTTCGTCTTCAGTATCGCCATTTCCAGCGCTTCCGGTTTCAGGTAGGCCAAAACAGGATCCGCGGCATAGTCGACCGTTTCGGGTGGCAGGTATGGCCGCGCCCCAGGCACTTTGGCCGCTCTGTATTCCAGACCGATAATCTCCCTGGTGGGTTTGATGATGGCTGTCGGTGTAATGCCGTTGGCCAGGTTATACTCATGCTGCTTGTTTCGCCTGTAATTCGATGAGTCAATGGTTCTTTGCATCGAATCGGTGATCTTGTCCGCATACATCAGCACCCTGCCATTCAGGTTTCGTGCTGCTCGGCCTGCTGTCTGGGTCAACGAACGCTCCGAACGAAGGAATCCCTCCTTGTCCGCATCCAGTATGGCAACCAGCGAAACTTCAGGCAGGTCAAGGCCTTCACGCAGAAGGTTGATGCCCACCAGTACATCAAAACTGCCTTTCCGAAGCTCCTCCATGATCTCTACCCGCTCCATCGTATCCACATCCGAGTGGATGTACCTGCATTTGATGTTGATGCGGTCAAAGTATTTGGAGAGCTCTTCTGCCATTCTTTTGGTCAGGGTGGTGACCAGAATCCGCTCATTCTTTTCAATCCTTAAATGAATCTCATGGATCAGGTCATCGATCTGGTTGTGTGCCGGCCGTACCTCAATGATCGGATCGAGCAGGCCAGTCGGTCGAATGATCTGCTCCACAATGACCCCCTCACTTTTCTGAAGTTCATAATCGGCAGGGGTTGCACTGACAAAAACCAATTGTGTCGCAACAGCCTCGAACTCATCGAATTTCAATGGCCGGTTGTCAATGGCCGCCGGTAACCTGAAGCCATAATCTACCAAAGTGGTTTTTCTCGATCTGTCACCTCCATACATGGCCCGGATTTGCGGCATGGTGACATGACTTTCATCGATGATCATCAAAAAATCATCAGGGAAGAAATCGAGCAGGCAAAATGGTCGTGAACCCGGAACGCGTCCATCAAAATACCTGGAATAATTTTCGATACCCGGACAATAACCCAACTCCCGGATCATCTCCAGATCGTAGTTTACACGGTCTTCAATCCGTTTCGCCTCGGCATGTTTGCCACCCTCCCTGAAAAAATCAATCTGCCTGATCAGGTCATCCTGAATCTGCCGGATGGCCGATTTTGTCCGGTCCTTGGTGGTCACAAAGATATTGGCCGGATAGACCGAATAGTGCTCATGCGTTTGAAGCAAGGCGCCGGTTTCCGGATTAAAAGTAGAGATCTCTTCCACTTCGTCGCCAAAAAACTGGATCCTGACCGCATCATCCGCGTAAGCCGGAAAAATATCAACGGAATCACCTTTCACCCTGAAATTGCCCCGTTGAAAATCAATATCTGTTCTCGAGTACATGGCATCGACCAGCTTTCGCAGCATTACATTTCTGCCCAGAAGCTCCCCTACTTTGACATGGGTCACGTTGGCATGAAAGTCGTCCGGATTACCAATTCCATAAATACAGGAGACAGATGAAACCACGACAATATCCCTCCTACCGGACAAAAGGGAAGAGGTAGCAGCCAACCTAAGCTTTTCAATCTCTTTGTTAATGGCCAGATCTTTCTCAATAAAAGTATCTGTCACCGGAAGATAGGCTTCAGGTTGGTAATAATCATAATAGGAGACAAAATACTGGACCGCATTCTCCGGGAAGAACTGTTTCATTTCACCGTAAAGCTGGGCTGCAAGAGTCTTGTTGTGACTCAGAATGAGCGTTGGTTTCTGAACTTTTTCGATCACATTGGCTATGGTAAAAGTCTTCCCCGACCCCGTTACGCCCAGGAGCGTCTGGTAAGGAACACCCAAAAGGATCCCCTCACTCAGCTGAGTGATCGCCTGCGGCTGATCACCGGTAGGAATGAAGTCGGCGGTTATCTTGAAGTTCATACTTTTTTATGCTTTGATGAACGGCAAGATATCCGTTGCAATCATCCCCGCAGCTTCGGCTGCCTTGATTCCCAGCGGACTATCTTCGAATACCTGACAGAATTCCGGTTCCACACCAATCAGTTCGGCTGCCCTTAAAAAGGTATCCGGGTGCGGTTTGTGATTCTCCACATCTTCCGCTGTTACGATATGTTCAAAATGGTCAAGCACGCCTGCAAGTTCAAGGGTTTTGGTTGCATAGAACCTGGTGCCACCCGTTCCGCACGCCATGGGAAGCTTTCCGGTATACTCCCTTATTATTTTTATCACCGGCTTAATTGGTTCAGCTTTGTATATATTCTGCAGAAAGTGGTACTCCTTTTTATTAGCAAACTCCTGAGGATCAAAATCCTGTTTAAATTTTTCTTTTAGCAGGCAACTCGTCTGGTAAGCGGGTATTCCACTTAAGCTATAGAAAAGCTCAGAGGTAATTTCAAAACCATATTCGGCAGCAGTCTCCTGATAGGCAATAAGATGGATTGGCATAGTGTCTGAAATGGTACCATCAATATCAAATATTAGACCTTTGGCTTTGGGATCGACTGTTAACTCTTGTATTTTTGTCATCGGATAAACTCGTTTTGGGCAAAAATAACTAATTCAGCGATTAACAACTGTATCCAATTCCACAAACTTCAATGCAAAGAGGAAACACCAATCCTACTTTCAGGATAATTTGCTAATTTGCATCTGCAAAATAAACCACCCGTTTAATCTTTTTCCGCCATGCAAAACCACGAACTTTATCTTCCCATGCTACTTCCATTGTGGGGAATCTTTATTGGCATTGCTTTGATAGTCATAGGATTTGTTGATAAAAAACCGGTTTATACCTATTCAGGATGGAGCATGCTTATCCTGGTTGGTTTGCTCTCACTTTTTTACAACTTGTTTCAGATTTCCCCGTTATCTTACCAGGAAAACAGTCAAATGAGCGAAACAGCAACTATTCTGGTTAAGGCAGGTTATCTGAATTTGGCAGGTGCTGCACTTTCATTGTGTTCACTCCTGTATTTCCGTTACAAAAACAGGAGGTATCTGTTGATGGCCATTCTTACCGTCCTCTTCTTTGCCATCCAGTTTTTTCAGTACTATAGCCTGATTCAGAAACCAAAGTAAAGAACCAACGTATTTTAATTATTGCAAACGACAATATTATGGCTAATGACATCAATGGTTTTTGGGAAATTTTGAAGATCACATTACCTGCTTTAATAGTCTTCCTCACCGCCTATTTTCTATTTCGAGATATGCTCGAAAATGACAAGCGCCGTCGGGAGTTCGAATTCAGGGTACTGCATGCCAAGGAGATGACCCCGGTAAAACTTCAGGCATACGAACGCCTGACCCTATTCCTGGAAAGGATTTCGCCCGAGTCCATGATGATCAGGAACTCCCCACAGGACCTAACGGCCGGGCAATACCACCAAATCCTGCTTACCACGATCAGGCAGGAGTTTGAGCACAATCTTTCCCAGCAGATCTATATTTCATCTATACTTTGGGAGACTATCCGGGGCGCTAAAGAAAAATTGGTCACGATCATCAATCGTTCGGCAGAGGAGGTCGATCCAAAAGGGGCTGGTTATGAACTGAGCAAAAAAATCTTCAGCAATTACCAGGAGGAAGAACCATCTCCAGTTGCCCTTGCATTGTCTGACCTCAAAAAAGAGGTTGGGAAATTTTTGTAAAAGATGAAAAAGTTCACGCAAAGAACGCAAAGGAAGACGCAGAGAACGCAGAAATAGACAAATCCATCTTCTTTGCGACCTTCGCTTCTTCCTTTGCGTTCTTTGCGTGAACGATGTCTTAACAAATTATCATTAAATATTTTGTAGTCTATAGAATCCCTTAATCATCAATTATATGGATCCGCGTTTCATTACTAAAACAATCAACCTGCATACCGGCGACCCGGAACAAAAAAGAGCCGAGATCCTAAGCTATTTTAAAAAAACCTATAGCCTGGATGAGCATCTCTATGAAGTTTTCGCCGATACCTCAGCCATGTACCGGACCGCAGACCCCTTGCGCCATCCATTGATTTTTTATTTCGGACATACGGCAGCATTTTACATCAATAAACTCGTAATATCCAAGATATTGGAGACGCGGATCAATCCAAAATTTGAATCGATGTTTGCCATCGGGGTGGACGAAATGTCGTGGGACGACCTTAATCAAAGTAACTACAAATGGCCTACCATTGAGGAGATTAAAAAGTACCGAAAACAAGTCTATGAAATAGTTGTCAATCAAATCGAAACGCTCCCCATTCAAGTTCCTATCCATTGGGAAGACCCCATCTGGATCATCCTGATGGGCATCGAACACTCTCGTATTCACATCGAGACTTCCTCTGTCCTGATCCGCCAGCTCCCGCTGGAATTTCTTAAACCCATACCTGGATGGATAACATGTACTTCCAGCGGTGATGCACAAAAAAACAAATTGTTGCCAGTAAATGGGGGAAGAGTTAACCTTGGTAAATCATTCAACGATCCGTATTATGGTTGGGACAATGAATATGGAACCCATCAAACTGATATTGATGAATTTGAAGCCTCTATATTCCTTTGTTCCAATGGAGAGTTCCTTGGATTTATTCGAGACGATGGCTATCAGAAAGAGTATCTCTGGACTGTGGAAGGATGGAAATGGAAATCATATACAAAAGCTGAACACCCATTGTTCTGGAGAAAAAAGGGGGACAACTACCAATTAAGGTTGGTTTTCGAAGAGATAGATATGCCATGGAACTGGCCGGTAGAGGTCAATTACCTGGAAGCCAAAGCTTTCTGCAACTGGAAAACGGAGAAGAGCGGGTTACCCATCCGACTGATGACCGAAGAGGAGTGGTATATCCTGCATGATAGTGCCAATATCCCCGATTTGCCGGATTGGGAAACCGCTCCCGGGAACATCAATCTGGAACATTTTCAGAGTCCGTGTCCTGTCGATCAATTCAAATCAGGCGATTTTTACGATCTGATCGGCAATGTCTGGCAATGGACTGAAACGCCTATTTCCAGCTATGAGGGATTCAAAATCCATCCTTACTACGATGATTTTTCAACACCCACTTTCGACACACGCCACAACATGATCAAGGGAGGATCATGGATTTCGACAGGCAATGAAGCCATCCGGGCTTCCAGGTATGCATTCAGACGACATTTTTACCAACATGCCGGGTTTAGGTATGTCTCGTCTTACCAGGAAGTTGTCATAAAAGACGACAACTATGAAACTGATCCAGAGGTCATTCAATATTGCGAATCGCACTATGGCACCTCCCCTCTTGGCGTTCCAAACTACCATAAGGCTATCGCGAATTTCTGCACAAATCTTAAACTTTCCAATCTGAAGCGATGCGCGCTGGATCTGGGCTGCAAAACAGGCCGAACCAGTTGGGAACTGGCACGCACATACAGAAATGTGACCGGAGTTGACCTTTCTGCCAGGACCATTAAGGTCGCTACCCAACTGCAGGAAAGGGGCAGGTTCAATTACATCTTTCCTGATGAAGGCGAAGTGTGTGATTACCGTCAGGTAACACTGGAAGATTTCGATTTGAAACCCCTGGTCGACAAGGTAAAATTTTTGCAGTCTGATTTTGCCAATCTCAAAAATGTCTTTAGCGGCTACGACCTGGTTCTGCTCAACGATATCCTGGACCGGATTTATCAGCCCAAAGAGTTGATTTCCCATCTGCACAAGAGAATCAACGACAACGGCATTCTTGTGATAGCAACAGCCTACGACTGGGACGCAAAATTCACCAAACCCGAAAACTGGTTGGGTGGATACCGCAGTTCTGCCGAACCTGTCAGGGGAATAGAAACATTGGATGAACTGTTGAAAGAGTATTTTGTCAAAACGGATGTAACCACCACTCTTCCATCTTTATTTAGGGTCAACAAACGTAAATCAATATTGAAAGAGGTGGAGGTGACTGTTTGGCAGAAGCGGTGATGTGATGATGTGCTGATGTGTTGATGTGCTAATTTGTTGATGTGCTGAGAAAATTTAAATGTGTAATTTCTAAAATAAGACAAAAATGGAAAAATCAGGAAATGAAATATTGGATGTTACTTTTGAATTTGCTCTTGCAATTGTTGAGTTTGCCGAAATTCTTGAAAACAACAGGAAATTTATCATTGCTAACCAAATATTAAAATCTGGAACATCTATTGGTGCTAATGTCAGAGAAGCCCAAAATGCTGAAAGCAAAGCAGATTTCATCCATAAAATGAAGATTGCAGCAAAAGAAGCTGATGAAACAGAATATTGGTTACTCTTATGTCATTATTCAAAAAATTATCCGGATACAAACGATTTGCAAGTCAAATTAACGAGCATCAAAAAAATCCTGAATAAAATAATTTCATCCTCAAAAAAGTAAATTGATGTGTTTATTAGAGGATGTGTTGATTAGCTGATGGTATGATGTGGACGAAGAATTAGCACATCAACTAACCAGTACATCAACTAATCAGCATCATTTCATCCACTCATTCAACGTATCAATCGCCTTCTGTTTCAGCTCCTCCGGCAAGTTGGAAATCCGGCTCTTGTGGCAACCGCCGGGCTGATAAATTTTCACAACGCCCGGATTCTTTCCCCCCGATGCCGCTGAAGCCGACCAGGGATCGACAGCGCCATAAATCAGCAGAACTTTCGTTGCTTTGTGCTTCAAATAGTAATCGGTCTCCTTGCTCATTTCTGGGTCGTAGGGGAAAATCTGATCTTTCCCCAGGAACAATTTTTCGATGTATCCGCTCATATCCCTGGTCTCAATTACTTTTCTAAAAGGCTTTGTATCATATGCATAATAACCAAGCTGGCGGTGTGCCTGAACGAAGAAGGGCGCTGTTGCCTTTCCGCTCTCAATGTCGAAATAGCTGCACGAACTTATTTTCTGGAAAAAATCAAAAACAACCTTGTCTGTGGCTGTCGTAGCCGGAATCTCTTTGACCGAATGTCCCCACTGCCAGAAGGAGAAAGAAAACTCCAACACGGAATAATCAAATATCTCTCTTTCGGGTGCCTTGAAGTGATATTTCTTCTCACTGCAAAGTTGCTCAAACATCGGCATCAGACGATCCTTTCTTCGAAGCACCTCCATCTGAAAGGCCTTGACTATTTTTCGATCATTTTTGGATGCAACCTCTTTTTCAATGAAATACGGATGCCGTGCCTCCTCAACAGAGAAGTTAAGCGGGGCCACATATGGGACAGAAACCTCCACATCGTCAGGATAAAGCATGCGGTGGTAGAGGGCAGTCTCCCCTCCTTTGCTGATGCCCGTGTTCACCCACTTCTGACTATAAATCTTTTTAAATAACTCTACCACATAGTGCTGGTCTGCTGCCGCATTTTCCACAGTCAGGTCGACCCATTTGATCGAATCGGGATGGGACGTCCCAAAATAGCGGTGCTCTACAAATAGCTGATTTGCTTGTAGTATCCCGCATAGTTCGTTAAGATATTTGCTTCCAATCGCATACCCGCCTCCATAACCTTCGGTGACAAATACAACCGGTCGGTCGTACGAAAGATGCGAAAGCATTACCCTTTGCGGGAAATATCCCTTCTCAGGATGCCTGTGATCAACCGGTTGTTTGACATTGACGATATACGCCTCGCTAAAAAAAGAATTCTGCTCCATCTTTTCTACCGAGATAATATCGGGCAATGCCTTGATGCGATCCTGAAGCGACTGGGCAACAAGGGAAAGAAATGAAATAAATAAAAATAATGATAATAGGGCTGAACGCCTAAAAGTTGATTTGAATTTTGATTGAAACATATAATTGATTAAAGGATTTAACTGCCCTTACCACAGATTACACAAATTACACAAATAAAAAAAGAAATTAGGAGTTTGAAATGTTAAACTCCATGTGAAAATAAACTATAAATATTGGTAGTCGCACTCGCCCCTTCTCCCAATCGCCCCCTCTTCTCTGAAAAAGAGACAAAGTAATCGATTCAGTTATTTTGATTAAAGCGATATAACTCCCTCGATCTCCCTTGCCTTCTCATAAATCGCGAGCACCTCGTCCGGGTTTTTCATCTCTTGCTTGCACGAAATGGCAATAAACCGGATGTCTTTGGAGGTTCGATAGGTGATTTGGTCTTCGTGTAGAAACAGTTTTTTGACCAGTTCTAATTTCTCCTTGTCATTGGGAACAATAAACTTGAAAAAATAGATCCCCGGCCGCTGCTGCTGTGCCCAAAGGATGGTTTTTGCGTACTCTAATTCTTTATTCATGTTCTTTGCAATTTAAAAATTGAAGATGTGGAGATTTGAGGATGTGCTGATTAGCTGATGTGATGATGTGGAAATTAGGCAACTCCCAAGATTCAAGCAATTAGCTCCAAAGCTCATATTCAAATCAACACATCAACTAATCATCACATCAGCTCATCACCACATTTTCTACCAGATCATCTCCACAAACCCCTTCAACCGTCGTCTTACACCATCTCTCCCCTGGGCATCAACCACATAGAAGTAGACCCCGGCAGGCAAGAGGTTGCCATTGACACGGCCATCCCAGGCTGCAATCTCCGACTCGGCGGGAATGTAGTTACGTGACGAAAACTGATGTACCATCTTCCCCCAGCGATTTAATACGGTGAGGTCGAGCGATTCGAGCGATCTTGTTTTGATGATCATTTTGTCATTGACACCATCCCCGTTAGGAGTAAAGACCGGCGAAACTTTCACCAGCGAGGTGTCTACGATGATGAAATCGGGCAGATAGAAAGTGTCGCGGCAGGTCAGGGCCTGCACTGTTTTGGATGCAACCAGTTTGACTTTGTATTTCCCCGACAGCTCATAAGTGTAAAGCGGATTGTCATCATACAATACTGCCTGAAACGAGTCAATGACGGCCTTGCCTCCTCCCATTGATTCAAGAATGGTTTTGTCTTTGAAAAGATACCACTCATACTTGCCGGCATCGCCGTTTTCGCTAAGGTTTTTGAAATCTATGTTGGCTGGCGCCTGTGGAAACGAATATTGCGGATCGTTTTGTTGTGGCGTAGTCCAGGAGAATTTGGCAATCGGAATCGGAGAAATATAGTTGACCTCAGCGCTCTTCATACATCCTGCACGGTCAGTTACCTCCACCCGGTAAACTGTATTTTGGGAGGGCGGTTGAAAGATAGTTGGATTTTGAATGGAAGAGAGGTACTGCGTTCCGACATACCACCGGAAATGGTAGTCTGGGCTTATGCCAACAACTTTCCCTGATGTTAGATCATAGTACTGATAGGTGGAACCCGTTACCGATGAAGTCAACCTCAAACTGGTGCAGGTAGATTCAGCGATGGCCGCAACCGGTTTGCTCCAGCCATTCAAAACCCATGCCCGAAATTGAAAATTCTGACCATTTTCGGTAAAGGAAACCCTGTAACAACCATTCGAAAGATGATTGATTGTCGAAGTGGACCCTGTTTCGTTCGAAAAATTCACGAATTTGAGGGTTACCGGATCAAATTTTTCCCAAAGAAAGGAGACTGTAGCACTGGCCGATTTTGCAGTGAGCAAGCCGATGTCGGCGCCCTCCTGGGTACAAAAGAAATAGATCGGATCATTAACCGGAAAGGTTGGATAGGCTGTATTCTCCTTGTAGTCTGCACTACCCGATGCGAGTGATTGTGCCTGCAGGTTTCCTGGTAAGATAGAAATCACAACCAGTAACAGAAGCGACAAGAAGAAGAATCGGGTCCTGAGCATATTGTATAAATCTGAATGACAACGAGCATACAAATTTAAACAACTATACAACCTGACAAAGCATTTATTTTACCAATAACTTTTCCAAAGTTCGAGACTTTTGCGCTAATACCTTTCTAAACTCGCAACTTTGGAAAAGTTATTTAGCCGATCTGCTGGTGCGCCTCACCCCGCCCCCAAGACGGACAGGCCAAAACCGGTCGTATAAACCATTCGCGATTTTTTGAAATAGCAAACCCGCTATGCCTTGAATGTAAAGGAGGCAGGCGGGTTTTCTCTTTTAAACAAGATGAATGACCTCAAAATTTCCATAAATTACAGTGGCAAAGCATTAATTTTATTACTTTTATTGTTGCCAACAATATGAACCTGAACCTATACAGCCCACGTTAGTTGGATATGTGTGGTTTTATTGAACATATTTAGTGTGTGCCATTTTAAGAATACAAATATGAACAGAGATTTACTTGAAAAAGCCAATGACCTAAGGTGGGAAGGTCAAAACCATCTAGCAGATGAAATATATGACCAATTGCTTATGAGCGAACCAAATAATGATGAATTCATCTTTTGCAAAGCAATGAATCTCAGTAAATCAAACCCTAATAGAGCAATACAATTGTTCGAGAGGGTACTAGAAATCAACCCTAATGTGAATGAGGTCTATGGAATTATTGCAACAATTGCTGTTGAAAACAATCTCTATGATTTCGTAATTCCAATTTTCGATAAGGCAATTAATGCAAATTCAAATAATTTAGACCTACTTTATCAAAGAGCAACATTAATCGGAAACCGAGGCGAACATATTCAGGCACTAATAGAATTTTATAAAGTAATTGATAGTTCAACACTTTCAGATAACCCGGAATTATTTGAGGACCATCAAATCTCAAAAGATATTAAAAATTGCAAAGTACATTTAAGATTTGAGACACAGCTCAAGACCTTCGAAACTCCAATACCTAATGAAGATGAAATTAGAAAAATCAGAATAAATGAATATGAATATACTTTACCAGTTAAAGATTCAATTGCTAAGAATTACTTCGTTGACTTTGGAAAGCATATGGGACTGTCCATAAAAGAGATTTTAAGAACACATCCCGATTATTTGATTTGGTGTATTCTTAACTTACATAGTTTCTGTGTTTCTGAAGAAATTATTGAAATTCTTTTAAGAAAAGGACTAAATGTTAGTCAAGTTGAGAATATCAATTTATTCAAACTCAAAATTTCAAGACATGAAATTCCTTTAATTGAATTTCATGGGGAATTTCATGACTCTTTTTCGATTGATAATAACGGAAATATTATTGGCAACATTTAATTTCAATAAGCAAAAAGCCATGCAACTTTATAGGGATTGCCATTCATGTACTTTTAATCTGCATAATAATAAAATAAATGAGAAACCTATATGTAGTCAAGGATGGTCTAAAAGATAAAGGATTTATTAGTAGAAATGGAGAACAGGTCAAGAATACAATCTTTTATTTGTTGACTTATGGAATGAATAACGAGGGTTATATTGAAAGGAAATCTCCCGATAATTGGCTATTGTACACACAAATAGGAGAACTAGAAACCATAAGGAAAATGAACAAAGAGGGTATTAAGGACAAATCAAATGCTCGCTACCACTATTTTCCTACATTCGAGGAATGTATAGAAATGCTAAAAAAACTATGCGGTAGTTCTTTGGTTGTAATCTGTGACAGTGACACCTTCCCTTCATTGATTTCAGTCTGAAAAATTTGAGAAAATGGTTGCAAAACTGACAAATAAGGACAGAAAAATCTCCAAACTACCCACAACGGCAAGCTACCCACAAATCGGATTCGTTGCTTCGTTGGCAGGAATTTAGTAAATTGAAGGGCAGCGCTTCGGGCGAAATGAGCATTGTTGAGTATCAAAAAAAAGGATAAAATGAGTAGTATCAAACTATTTGAGAGCAAACAAATTCGTTCAGAATGGAACGAATCGGAACAAAAATGGTAATTCGTGATAATTGATGTAATCGAAGTGCTTACCGAGTAATATACTGATTATTATATGACAAAAGAAAATACGATAAGACTATTTGAGTCAAAAAAAGTAAGGGTTTTGTGGGATGATAGTGCTGAAAAATGGTATTTCTCCATAATTGATATAATTGAGATATTATCAGAAAGCAAGAATCCACGACGATATTGGAGTGATTTAAAGATAAAGCTAAATAAAGAAGGAAGTCAACTGTACGAAAAAATCGTACAGTTGAAAATGGCAGCTTTTGATGGGAAGATGAGGGAAACTGATGCTGCTGATACTGAGCAGCTTTTACGATTAATACAATCAATTCCCTCACCTAAGGCTGAACCATTCAAAATGTGGTTAGCGAAAGTTGGCTATGAACGAATTGAAGAAACTGAAGATCCGGAAATTGCCTTTGATCGAGCAATGGAGACTTATTTAAAAAAAGGATATTCAACTAATTGGATTAATCAAAGACTTAAAAGTATTGAGGTTCGCAAGGAACTTACGGACGAATGGGAAACGCGGGGGATTAAAAAAGGACAAGAATATGCGATATTAACAGATGAAATCACAAAAGCCTGGGCAGGATTAACAACAAAAGAATATAAAAACATCAAGGATTTAAAAAAGGAAAACCTTCGGGATAATATGACAAATTTGGAGTTGGTGCTTAATATGCTTGCAGAAACTTCAACGACAGAATTATCAAAAAAAGAAAAGCCCAAAACATTTATTGCCAGTAAAAAAGTTGCTCAAAAAGGAGGGGGAGTTGCAGGTAATGCAAGAAGGGATTTAGAAAAAAAGCTTGGGAATAGTGTGATTAGTCCTCTAAATGCAAAAGATCTAGGACGAAAGGATAATGAACAGATTGAAGGGAATAAAGAATGATACTTGCCATGTGTAAAACCTAAGTCGGCTGTCAATTGTAACTTATCCATCATAACAATTATTGTACGCTCAAATTTAAGCCAAAAATTTAAACCAATTCCAAATTGCCATTAAATTCAGCTTAATAAATTTCATTCTTCCTAACAAAAGATCATTCAAGGGCCTTATCTTTGCGACACCACCATTTCAAAAAACAGTTCCATTTTGGCTAATTATCTTGATAATCTGAACGAGGCCCAGCAACAGGCAGTCAAAAATTTCGAAGGTCCTTCCCTGATCATCGCCGGTGCAGGTTCGGGTAAAACGAGGGTATTGACTTACAGAATTGCCCATTTACTTCAAAATAAAGTACCTCCATCCTCTATTCTTGCGCTGACTTTTACCAACAAGGCAGCCCGGGAGATGAAGGAGAGGATTGCCGGCGTTGTAGGCCCGCAGGTGGCCAGATATCTTTGGATGGGAACTTTCCATTCCATCTTCTCACGGATTCTCCGTGCGGAGGCTTCTCTCATTGATTACCCTTCGACTTTTACCATCTACGATACCCAGGATGCCAAAAGCCTGCTAAGGACCATCATCAAAAGTATGGCTTTGGAAGAGAATACCTACAAACCCTCAACCATCATGGGACGCATCTCGGCTGCCAAGAACAATTTGGTCCTTCCTGCCGGATACAGGCAGAATGAGATCGCCAGGGAAAACGACCAGGCCGCACGCATACCCCGTACCTGGGAGATTTATGAAGAGTATTCACGCCGGTGCAAAAATGCCGGGGCTATGGACTTCGATGACCTGCTGCTGATGACCAATGTTCTTTTCAAGCGATTTCCGGATACTTTGATGAAATATCAGCGCATCTTCAGGTACATTTTAGTGGATGAATACCAGGATACCAATTATTCTCAGTACCTGATCGTCAAAAATCTCGCCGAATTGCACCACAACCTGAGTGTCGTAGGCGATGACGCGCAAAGTATTTACTCCTTCCGGGGAGCCCGGATCGAAAACATTCTCAACTTCAAGAACGACTATCCCGAATTCAAGGTATATAAACTGGAACAAAATTACCGCTCCACCCAGACCATTGTCAACGCCGCCAACAGCATCATCTCCAAAAACAAGAACCAGCTTCAAAAGACTGTTTTCAGTGAAAATGATGCCGGCGCTAAAATCAAGGTACTCAATGCCCTGAACGACCAGGAGGAAGGCTTTCTGGTCGTCAATGAAATTTTCCAGAAACGGATGGCGGAACACGACAACTATTCCGACTTCGCGATTCTGTACCGCACCAATGCACAATCAAGGGTGTTTGAAGAGGTGCTTCGGAAAAGGAACATCCCATACAAAATTTATGGGGGCCTCTCCTTTTACCAAAGAAAGGAGATCAAAGACCTGCTGGCCTATTTCCGACTGGTGATCAACCCAAAAGACGATGAGTCGTTCAAAAGGGTGATCAACTATCCCGTTAGGGGTATCGGCGCCACTACCATTGGAAAGTTGGAAGAGTATGCCAATCAAAATGATACAAGCATGTTTGCGGTTGCCACAGATCCGATGATGCTGCAAAAAGCCGGATTGAACGCTGGAGCGTCCAAAAAAGTAACGGAATTCGTCACCCTGATTGACGCTTTCGCTGAACGTTCGCTGACCATGGAGGCATACGAAATGGCGCAAAGAATCGCGACTGAAGCCGGCATTCTTTCTGAGTTATACCAGGACAAGTCGCCCGAAAACATCAGCAGGTATGAAAATACCCAAGAGCTTCTGAATGCCATACAGCAGTTTACCATCAGCGCCATAGAAGAGGGTCACTCTTCCCTGTTGGCTAACTTTCTGGAGGAGGTTTCACTCCTGACCGACCAGGACAATGAAAAGACCGAAGACTTCGATAAGGTAACCCTCATGACTGTCCACTCGCCAAAAGGTTTGGAGTTCAACAATGTTTTTGTCGTTGGATTGGAAGAGAACCTCTTTCCTTCCGGCTTTTCCGGAACCATGACACTGCCCGAACTGGAGGAAGAGCGCCGGCTGTTTTACGTAGCCCTGACACGCTCCAAACACCAGGCATTCCTCTCTTTTGCCCAGCAGCGTTTCAAATGGGGTAAAACTGAATTCTGTCATCCCAGCCGTTTTATCGGCGAGATTGATCCCCAGTACCTCGACATTCAGAACAGCAGGTACTTCCAGCATCATATCTCCAACGAACCATCCAACCTCCATGGAGGATTTAACCGAAATGCCTATTCATCAGGTGAAAGGAGTGGTTTCACACCACCGAAACCATCCGGGAGCCTGGGAGCCAACTATAGACGGGGAAATGACTCGGCACCTGCCGAAAACTTTGACGCCTCTGATCCAAATTCATTGCAGGTGGGGATGTTCGTCGAACACCAGCGGTTTGGTCGCGGCAAAATTGTGGACCTGGAAGGGTTGATGCCTGAAAAAAAAGCCAAAGTTTTCTTTGCCAATGCCGGGGAGAAGCAGTTGCTGCTCAAATTTGCCAAACTAAAAATTGTGGAGGAATAGTCCTGATCAACGAAAAACGAAGGGGATTTCAGAGTCACATACTTAGGAAGAAAGAGAAATCGCTAGCGATTTTAAACTCAGTGAACTCCGGGTGTTTTCTCTAAAATTCACGCGGAGGCTTTAATTCCAATATCTCTTTTGAGACTCCAATATTTCACGCAAAGGACGCAAAGAAAAACCGCAAAAGAGCGCAAAGTTCAGTTCTGACTTCTTTGAGTCTTTCTTTGCGTCCTTTGCGTGAACTTTTTTGTTATTCATATACGGGCTATATTGATTAGGTACTGATGGACTACTAAATTTCAGATTATTAAATAAATATCCTCTGTGTTAAAAATTTAGACAGTCTTCAAATATCAGATAAAAGTATCGGCAAAATGTCTAACTTTGCACCATCTATTACGAATAGCTTTTTTAAGCACTTAACTGAAATTCACGATGTTCAAAGATTATAACACCCAGCGAACCAAGATGAAGCTGCCGGAATATGGAAGGGCGCTTCACAAAATGGTCGAACATGTTCTCACCATCGAAGACCGCGATGAGCGCAATCTTGCCGTAAAATCCATTATCGACATCATGGGAATGATGTATCCTTACCTGCGCGACATCAATGATTTCAAACACAAACTTTGGGACCATATTGCCATCATGTCCGATTTTAAACTCGACATTGACTATCCGTACGATCCGCCTGTTCCGGAGACTTTCACTGAGAAACCAAAGCATATTCCATACAATCAGTCGGATATCCGGTTCCGCCACTATGGGAAAATCATGGAGCAGTTGATTGATAATATCACTAAAATGGGGGATGAAAATCCTTCAAAAGAGTTGAATACAGAGCAGTTGGCCAATCAAATGAAGAAATCCTACCTCACCTGGAACAAGGACACAGTGGAGGATGAAAAAATTATTGATGACCTGAAGTTGATCTCACGGGGCAGATTGAAAGTACGCGAAGACATGCGTCTGCAAGAGGTGACCGACATCATCAAAATTCAGAAAAAGAAGTCTAAAGTTGGTTCCGGACAGAACCGGAAGCACAAATAATCCGCTTCGGTTGCCATGGCAAGATTTATCATCGAAGGTGGAAATTCCCTGACCGGGGCATTAACACCGCAAGGCGCCAAGAATGAAGCCCTGCAGGTAATATGTGCCACACTGCTAACTTCCGAAAAGGTCACTCTATCCAACATCCCCGAGATAAGTGATGTCCTCAAACTTATAGATATACTTAGAAATATCGGAGTATCAATCGAACGGCTCTCAAAAGGAACTTTTACCTTCTGTGCCGACAAAGTCAATGCGGATGTTCTTAATTCTCCCCAATTCTTTCTGCAGGCAGCGGCTTTGAGGGGTTCGATCATGATCATTGGCCCGATGCTTGCACGATTCGGAAAAGGAACCATTCCCCAGCCCGGCGGGGATAAAATCGGGCGCCGCAGACTGGATACCCACTTCCGTGGATTTGAATCGCTGGGGGCTCAATTTATTTTTGACGCTGAGAATGCGCTCTTCCGCGTCGAGGCAAAAAAACTGAAAGGATGTTATATCCTGCTCGACGAAGCCTCCGTAACCGGAACCGCCAACCTCATCATGGCAGCGGTCATGGCCGAAGGCACCACCACCATTTACAATGCCGCATGCGAACCCTATGTTCAGCAACTTTGCCGAATGCTGATCTCCATGGGTGCTAGGATAGACGGTACAGGCTCCAACCTGTTACACATTCATGGTGTGACCTCGCTGAAGGGATGCGAGCACCGGCTGCTTCCCGACATGATCGAAGTTGGAAGCTTTATCGGTCTGGCTGCCATGACCTCTTCCGATCTTCTCATCAAAAATGTTGCTTTTGATGAGTTGGGCATCATCCCCGACTCCTTCCGGAAAATGGGTATCCATGTCATCCGGATGGGTGACGATATCCGCATTCCGGTACAGGATCATTACGAGATAGAATCTTTCATCGATGGATCGATCATGACCATAGCCGATGCACCCTGGCCGGGTTTGACGCCCGACCTTTTGAGCATATTCCTGGTTGTGGCAACCCAGGCAAGGGGAAGCGTACTTATTCACCAAAAAATGTTTGAGAGCAGGCTCTTCTTCGTGGACAGGCTGATCGATATGGGCTCCAAAATAATCCTTTGCGATCCGCACAGGGCCACGGTAATCGGTCTCGACCGCTCCCACCCTCTTCGGGCTACCCGCATGACCTCACCCGATATCCGCGCAGGCGTTGCCCTGCTCATTGCCGCCCTTTCAGCCAACGGAATCTCCACCATCGACAACATCGATCAGATCGATCGCGGGTACGAAAATATTGATACCAGGCTAAATGCGATAGGGGCTAAAATCAGAAGGGAATAAGAAGTTAAGCTGTCAGTTTTCAGCTTTTTTTTGTGTCAAAATGTCCGAATCGGGGCTATTGGCAAGCTATTTGAAGAGGTAAAAACAGATTTGAACAATGGATGAACTATGACAAAGAGAAAAGAAGAACACAAAAAATATAGCCAGGATTCAGTACATGCACAGGAAGCACAATTTACTGGTGAAACTACTGCACAAGAACAATCCGGCAGTTATGCAGGAGAGGAAATTGTCAGCGTAGAGACGGAATTGGAAAACAAAATTACTGAACTTACAGCCGGTCTTGCCGCTTCAAACGACAAATATCTTCGCCTGTCGGCGGAATTTGACAATTTCCGCAAACGTACACTTAAAGAGAAAATGGACCTGATGAAAAATGCATCAGAATCTGTCATTGTCAGTTTTCTTCCTGTGATTGATGATGTCGAACGCGCCATCAAAGCCATTGAAACTACTGATAATCTTGAGACTACCAAAGAGGGAATCAACCTGATATACAATAAATTCAAAGATTTCACCAAACAAAACGGGGTAGTCGAAATGGAGGCCAAAGGTCTGGAACTGGACACCGACCACCACGAGGCCATTACCAAAATACCTGCTCCTACAGAGGATTTAAAGGGAAAGATAGTCGAGGTCGTTCAGAAGGGTTACATGCTGAATGATAAAGTAATACGTTATGCTAAAGTTGTGATAGGCGAATAATATCCGACTACAACCGCTAAAAAAATAGAAATGTCTAAAAGAGATTATTACGAAGTCCTTGGAGTCTCCAAAAACGCAACCGCTGAGGAGATCAAGAAAGCCTATCGTCAAAAAGCCATTCAATTCCATCCCGACAAAAATCCCGGGGACAAGGCTTCGGAAGAAAAGTTCAAGGAGGCTGCTGAAGCCTATGAAATTCTGAGTAGCCCTGAGAAAAAACAACGGTACGATCAGTTTGGTCATGCAGGTATGGGAAACCAGGGCGGATTCGGCGGTCAGCACATGACCATGGAAGACATTTTCTCATCCTTCGGCGATATTTTTGGCGGCGGCGGATTTAGTGGTTTCGGGGGTTTTGGGGGAGGCGGTTCCCGCGGACAACGTGTCAACCGCGGTTCCAATCTTCGAATTAAGGTGACCCTTAATCTGAGTGAAGTAGCCAACGGTTGTGAGAAGAAATTAAAAGTCAAGAAATACGTCTCCTGCGACAGCTGTCACGGTAGCGGAGCAAAAGGCGGCAGTGGACACACTACCTGCTCTACCTGCAGAGGCAGTGGCCAGGTAACAAGAATCAGCAACTCCATCTTCGGACAGATTCAGCAATCATCTACCTGTCCTACCTGTAGCGGCGAAGGGAAGATCATTACCCAAAAATGTGAGAAATGTTACGGTGAAGGACTGATCCAGGGTGAAGAGGTGGTTACGGTTAAAATTCCTGCAGGAGTTGGCGAAGGAATGCAGCTTTCAGTTGGAGGCAAGGGAAATGCAGCCCGGCGTGGCGGTGTTCCCGGCGACCTGCTCGTACTGATTGCTGAGGAGGAACATCCTGAATTGATAAGGGACGAAAACGACCTGATTTACAATTTGTTCCTCTCATTCCCAGATTTAGCGCTGGGGCTAACATCCGAAATCCCAACCATCGACGGAAAAGTGAAGGTTAAGATAGAAGCTGGTACTCAGCCAGAGAAAATTTTGCGCCTTCGCGGAAAAGGAATCCCGGATGTGAATGGCTACGGCAAGGGCGATCTATTGGTCAAAATCCACGCCTGGGTGCCACAAAAACTCTCTTCCGAGGAGAAAAAACAACTGGAAAGACTGCAACAACTTCCAAATTTTCAGGTACCTGAAGAAACAAGGGAACGAAATTTCTTTGATCGGGTAAAGGGGATGTTTGAGTAACCGGAAGGTTGCATAAGCTACTTTATTTAGATCGTTTTCAAAACATAAAATCATCCAAAATTTTAAACAAGTATTTAAAATTTTGGATGATTTTATGTTTCAGGTCCCACCTTCCATTTAAACTGAATATAAATTATCCTGAAAGATCAGATCATGCAAAAATTCGAATAATAAATTATTATTTTCGTAAAGTCACATTTTATTGCACCTAAATCTAATTGCCAATTTTTCAGAATATTTACAGAAAGTTATGTAACACAGTAGTTTATCAATTGTAACTAACTATTTGGAAATAGAAATCCGGGCCATAGAAAAGAGGTTGTTTACCATAACCATTAAAAAAAAAATCTTTGTGAAAATGAAAAATTTCGTGAAAATTTTGTTTACTGCAATGTTTATTCTATTTACATGTCAAACCAATGTTCAGGCCCAAGAATCCAAGGGTTTATTCGGTAAAGGTAAAAACAGCGTAGCCAAGGGTAAAGAGACGGCAGAAAAGAGCAAAGCAACTGTTGAAAAGGGAAAAGCGACCGCTGAAAAAGGAAAAGAGACGGCTAAAAAGGGGAAAGGTGTTTTGACCACTGCAAAATTTATGGCCACCAATCCAAAGGCTTTTCTGAAAAATCCTAAAGCTACCGCAGAAATTGCGAATAGCACTGTTAAAGATGCAAAAAGTACTGTTAAGGATACAAAAAGTACCGTGAGCGATGCAAAGAGTACTGCAAGTGACGCGAAGAGTATTGCCAAAGGGAAGAATGGTACTGTTGACAAGGCAAAAAATACAGCTACCAATGAGAAAGGCAAAGTTAGCGCTGCAAAGGGCAAAGTTAGCGCTGATAAAAGTAAAGAAACTCCAAAAAAGGGCCTTCTAAACAACCTAAAAAAAGCTACCAAAGGTTCGGATCAAAAATTGGACGAATCGCATTGGTGATCTATAAGTGGAAACGATAAGCTAGTTTTGTCATGCAGAACTAAGAGTTTCCCTATTAATTGATATTATTCCAAAATAAATCACTTATTTAGCCAACTAATTAAACAGTTATCCGTTTAATAGATTAGATGAAGAGTTTATTCTCCATATTATTTGCCTCGCTGATCCTCTTATCAGGAATGCATCTGACAGTTGCTTCTCACATTTGTTGCGGAGAGCTGGCGGCGGTAAAATGGTCAGTGACGGGAGAAAAAGCCACATGCGGCATGGAGGACCATAGCTCAACATCTCCTGTCAATGGAACAATCGAAACGGATTGTTGCAAAAACAGAGTTGCATCTTGCGTTGCTGACAGCAATTATTTCCCCTCTACGCAGGATGTCAAGGAGGTTACCGTTGTAACTGCACCTTCTTTTGCAGTCATTCCTGCCGTAAGCCTGGCAGTAATTCGATATTCAAAGACCTATCACTACATGGTAGGTCCGCCAGTCTTCAATCCTAACAATTCAGTAGAGCAAAGTATTATCTGCGTTTTCATTATTTGATTTTGTGAGTTGTATTGATTTAAGCAGTTACAGATTGTAGCGTGCCTTAACTTGTTGTTACTTTCAATCGTAAAATCAAAAAATCACAAAGATGAAAACTTTAAAATTCATTGTTATAGCCTTTATAACCATTTTGTTTGTCTCCAATTCATACGCTCAGACAACGGCCAAGACTACTGCCTCCAAAACAGAATCCATCAAGATATACGGCAACTGCGGAATGTGCAAAGATCGCATTGAAGCAGCTGCTAAAGTGGCGGGCGTAACCAACGCTGACTGGGACAAAAGCACCAAAATGTTGACCCTTGTCTATAATCCTGCAATCGTGAAGAGCGATGATATACAGAAAAAAATCGCCGCAGTAGGCCACGATACTGAAAAATACAAGGCAGACACCAAGATCTACAACAGTCTGCCAGGTTGCTGCAAATACAGGTGATTCGTTGATGTGCTGATTAGCTGATGTGTAAATTAGCTGATGCGATGATGGCATAGAGTTAATCATCACTTCAGCTAATCAGCACATCAACATATCAATTTCCTATTTTCAAATTTTCAAATTAGCATCATGTTTAATCGACTCGTTAAGTATTTTCTCGAGAATCGGTTGATCACCTTTATCATACTCATCTCATTTGTTGTACTGGGAATGGTATTTATGCCCTTCAACTGGAAATCAGATATCTTTCCACGAGATCCGATTGCGGTAGATGCCATTCCGGATATAGGTGACAACCAGCAAATTGTAGCGACAGAATGGATGGGGAGATCACCCAAAGACATTCAGGATCAGGTTACTTACCCTTTGACAACTGCTTTGCTTGGGATCCCGGGTGTTCAAACGGTGCGCAGTACCTCCATGTTTGGAATGTCCTTTATCTATATCATTTTTAAAGACAACGTTGAGTTTTACTGGAGCCGCTCCCGTATTCTCGAGAAACTCAGTTCACTGCCATCCGGAACATTGCCTCTTGGAGTCCAACCAACGCTTGGGCCCGATGCTACTGCATTGGGGCAGATTTTCTGGTACACCCTCGAAGGGCGCGATCCCAAAACCGGAAAACCCAATGGTGGCTGGGACCCACAGGAACTAAGGTCAGTCCAGGATTTCTATGTAAAATATGGTCTTTCCACTGCCGAAGGTGTTTCGGAAGTGGCATCCGCAGGCGGCTTTATCAAGGAATACCAGGTCGACCTGAACCCGGAAGCCTTGAAAGCATTCAATGTTTCAGCAATGGACGTGATGAATGCCGTACGCAAAAGCAACCTTGACATTGGCGCTGAAACGATGGAATTGAACAATGTGGAGTACATTATCAGGGGATTGGGCTATGTCAAAAATCTAGAGGATCTTGAACTTTCAGTTGTCACGGTTCGGAACAATGTCCCGGTACGCATCAAGGATGTGGCCCGGGTGGCATTTGGCCCGGCAACCCGTCGTGGTGGTTTGGACAAATCTGGTTCCGAAGCAGTGGGAGCCGTTGTTGTTGCCCGCTATGGTTCAAATCCCATGGAGGTGATCAACAATGTAAAGGAAAAGATAAAGGAGATTCAGGCCGGCCTGCCCCAAAAGACTTTGCCTGATGGTACCGTTTCCAAAGTTACAATTGTTCCGTTTTACGACCGTACCGGACTGATTATGGAGACCATCGGAACCCTGGAATCTGCCCTTTCTCACGAAATCCTGATCAGTATCATCGTCATCATTGTCCTTGTCATGAACCTGAGGGCCTCGCTCATCGTAGCCGGATTGTTGCCAATTGGTGTATTGATGACCTTTATCCTGATGCGCATTTTTGGTGTTGAAGCCAATATCGTAGCCCTATCGGGGATTGCCATTGCCATTGGTGTAATGGTGGATATCGGGATAGTGGATGTTGAGAATATTCTCCGGCATCTGGAAATGCCTGAAAACAAAGGTATCAGAGGGAAAAAACTGATGTCGGTTATTTACCAAGCTACGACCGAAGTACGTGCAGCGGTGGTTACTTCCATTGCGACAACCATCGTCAGTTTCTTGCCTGTTTTTGCCATGCAGGCGGCCGAAGGAAAACTTTTTCACCCATTGGCATTCACCAAAACGTTTGCGCTGGTTTCAGCCTTCCTGCTTGGTATCATTGTTTTACCTACATTGACCTATCTCTTTTTCAATGTTCGTGTTGATACAAAGAAAATTAGCCGGATTTGGAACGGAGGGTTGATGATCGCAGGATTTTTGTTTCTAATTATCTGGCATACTTGGCCTGCCTTGGCCCTGACCGCGGTAGGTATCAATAACCTGCTTAGTGAACGCTGGCCGGAACATCGTAAAGAATTTCCGAATTACATTAACATTGCCATCACCGTGCTTGTGGCATCCTGGTACCTAACCATTGAGTGGCTACCATTGGGCGCTCACAACAGCGCCTTCGTGAACTTCCTGTTTGTTGGTGGAATTATTGCCATCATTCTTGCCGCTTTGATGTCTATGGTCCATTTCTATGAAGACATCATGCGTTGGGCGCTGGCAAACAAGCAGAAATTCCTGATAATCCCGGCTGTGACCTTACTTTTTGGACTGTTGGTATGGCTGGGATTCGACAAAACATTCGGTTTTATTGCTGCCGGAGCCGAAAAATTAGGCTGGAAAAGTTTCAGGCAAACAGCCATTTGGCAGGGACCTTCAAAAACCTTTCCGGGTACGGGAAAAGAGTTTATGCCATCCTTAAACGAAGGTTCCTTTCTGTTGATGCCAACCAGCATGCCCCATTCAAGTATCGAAAAAAATCTTCAATACATCGAGACGCTAGACAAGCGACTTTCTGTTATCCCTGAAGTGGAGGTAGCAGTTGGCAAGTGGGGACGTGTTAACTCAGCACTCGATCCTGCACCCGTGCAGATGTTTGAGAATACGATCAATTACCGGTCGGAGTACATTCTCGATGAAAATGGGCAGCGCATGCAATTTAATGTGGATAGGGAAGGCAGTTATATCCTCAAAAGCGGTTCTAAATACAATCTCAAAAAGGAAGGGTTTAGGGTAATTCCTGGTGATAGCCTTACCCCTGCCAACAATGGGGAGTATTTCCGCCAATGGCGACCGGAAATCAGGAAACCAAATGACATCTGGAACGAGATCGTAAAGGTGACCAACATTCCCGGATTGACCTCGGCTCCAAAGTTGCAACCCATTGAAGCCCGACTGGTGATGCTTTCAACAGGTATGCGTGCCCCCATGGGGTTGAAAGTATTTGGTCCTGACTTGGATGCAATAGAAAAGGGAGGGATGCTGTTGGAGCAGGCATTGAAAGAGGTTCCTTCCATCAAAGCTTCAGCCGTGTTCTACGACCGTGCTGTTGGCGCTCCATATCTTGAAATCAAGCTTAACCGCGAAGCGATGGCCCGTTATGGCATGACTGTCAATGATGTACAGGAGATCCTGCAGGTGGCTGTGGGCGGTATGGCATTGAGTAATTCTGTTGAAGGACGGGAGCGCTTCCCCATTCGCGTTCGGTATGCCCGTGAATTGCGCGATAATCCGGATGACCTCAAACGAATCCTGATCCCGGCCATGAACGGTGTTCAAATTCCACTGAGTGAAATTGCCGATATCGATTACACTCGAGGGGCACAAATGATCAGAAGCGAGAATACTTTCCTGAACGGCTATGTTATTTTCGACAAAAACGAAGGCAAAGCGGAGGTTGATGTAGTAGAGGAGGCAACCAAATTTTTGCAGCAAAAGCTGAATTCGGACGCCCTTATTTTACCTGCCGGAGTGTCTTATAAATTTGCGGGTAATTACGAACATCAGATGAGGGCTACCAAACGGCTGGCAATTGTCATCCCCATTAGTTTGCTCCTGATATTGTTGTTGTTGTTTTTCCAATTTAGAACTTTAACAGCTTCATTTATACATTTTTCAGGCGTATTTGTGGCCTTTGCCGGCGGGTTTATCATGCTATGGCTGTATGGGCAGGATTGGTTTCTCAATTTTTCCGTGGCAGGTATCAACCTTCGGGATATGTTCCAGATTCACCCCATCAATCTGAGTGTTGCAGTCTGGGTCGGATTTATTGCCCTTTTTGGCATCGCAACCAACGATGGGGTAATTATGGGTACGTACATTCACCAGGTATTCGAAGACCGGCATCCTGCAACTGTTCACGATGTGCGTGAAGCGGTGGTATCAGCCGGGATGAAACGTGTGCGTCCTGCCATGATGACCGCCGCAGTCGCAATCATCGCATTGCTACCTGTTTTATCCTCAAATGGAAAAGGTTCCGATATCATGATCCCTATGGCTATTCCAATGTTTGGAGGTATGGTCATTCAGGTGATGACGGTATTTGTTGTACCGCTATTTCAAGCAATGTGGCGGGAACATGCCATTAAAAGTAACCACATAGACACATAGGTCACAATAGAATCTATGTGTTCTATGTGCCTATTGTGGTAAAAAAAACTAATATGAAAACACTATTATTTCTGAGTCTTCTGACGTTATATATATCCGCATACTCTCAGACTGATTCTTTGCAATATTACCTGGAAACTGCCGCAAAAAACAATCCCACAGTTCTCCAGAAATTTGCTGAATATCAGGCAGCATTGCAAAAAGTGCCTCAGGTTGGGAGTCTTCCGGATCCGGAGTTGAGCCTTGGTATTTTCCTCAGTCCTATGGAACTTATCGGTGGAAACCAGGTAGCTGATATTCGTTTGATGCAGATGTTTCCCTGGTTCGGAGTTTTGAAGAATGCCAAAGATGAAATGAGTTTGATGGCAAAGGCAAAATACGAATTGTTTCGCGATGCCAAACTGCAGGTTTTCTTTGACGTGCAACGCACCTGGTACGAATTGCATAAGGTTCAGCAAAATATCCGTATCTCTGAAAAAAACATCGAAATACTTCACACTGTCGAAAGGTTGGCTATTGTGAGGTTCAAGGCAACTCCGGCAGGGGGCGGTACTTCAGCACCAGGCAGAACGAGTTCAATAACATCTACTCAAAGTACTTCTTCCGGATCATCTGGGATGAACACCATGGGAGGAAATTCCGGCAATTCTGCAGGATCTGTTTCTAATCAGGCCGGGGCATCCATGTCAGGAAGTCCGATGGGTTCCTCTTCCGGCAGTTCCGGACTTTCGGATGTTTATCGAATTCAGATAGAGATGGGTGAGCTTCGCAACAATATTGGACTGTTAAAAAATCAGCGGAATACAATTACTGCTCAGTTTAACAGCTATTTAAACCGGTTGCCCGGTACAGCAGTAACTCTTCCTGAAGTATTAATTGCAGATAATTACCATCCATATTTTCCCTCAATTTCTGATAGTATTCTGAGCAACAATCCAATGCTGGGTATGCTTCAGTTTGAGCAACAATCGCTCGAAGCCCGCAAGCAAATGGTTACAAAGATGAGCTATCCAATGGTCGGTTTAGGTTTGAATTATTCACTGATCAATAAAAGTGAAATGTCAACCTCGCCCATGAATGGAAAAGATATGATTATGCCAATGGTTACAGTTACTTTGCCCATTTATCGAAAGAAATACAAGGCCATGCAAACCGAAACCGACTTGTTGAAATCTGCCAACTCACAAAATTACAAAGCAACGGCCAATGCGCTGCAAACCGAGTATTATCAGGCAATGCAACTGTTTCAGGATGCGCACCGAAGAACAAAACTCTATGCCGATCAATATCGTTTAGCATCAAAAACGCTCGATATACTGTTCAAAAGTTTTGCAACCTCAGGCGCCAGTCTCACTGATATTTTGCGTGTCAGACAGCAAACCCTGGATTATGAATACAAACAGACGGAAGCTGTTGCCGATTACAACACTTCAGTAGCCTGGATGAAAAGGTTAGGAAACATTGAAATAAATGGAAATAAGTAGAAATATGAAAAAACAATTTTTAATTCTTATCACAACCTTGATAAGTGGCATCCTCCTTGGATGGATATTCTTTCATGCCACACCTGCCAAAGTGGAAACTCACGACCATGCAGCGGAAGCCGCGAAAGAAACAATCTGGACCTGTGCGATGCACCCTCAAATACGAATGCACGAACCGGGTAAATGTCCGATTTGCGCCATGGAACTGATCCCCATTGGTCAGAGTGGTCCAACCACCGACCCCGGCGCCATTCACATGACCAAAGAAGCTGCCCAACTGGCCAATGTCCTCACCTCCGTAGCAACGAAACAAAGTCCGGTGAAAGAGATTCGGCTCTATGGGAAAATTCAGGCTGACGAAAGGCTTTTACAAAGTCAGGTATCCTATCTGCCCGGACGTATTGAAAAGTTGTACGTTAATTTTACCGGCGAATCGGTACGAAAAGGACAAGCGCTGGCTCTCATCTATTCCCCCGATTTGGTTACCGCCCAGCAAGAATTACTCGAAACAGCAACTACAAAAGAGTCACAACCTGCCCTTTACGAAGCATCAAAAGAGAAGCTCCGTTTGTGGAAACTAACAGATGCACAAGTCGCCTCTATCGAGACATCCGGCAAGGTAAAAACCGAGTTTGAAGTATTTGCAAATACGACAGGAGTCATCTCATCACGGCGAATAAACAATGGCGACTATGTATCACAGGGTTCAGTCCTCTTTGAAGTCTCAGACCTTTCGCATATCTGGATTATGTTTGATGCTTATGAAAGCGATTTGCCCTATCTATCCAGAGGTATGAAAGTTTCCTTTAATGTACAGGCTATTCCCGGAACTGACTATACCGGCAATATTACCTTCATTGACCCGGTTCTCGATGCTGTAACCAGGGTTGCCAGAGTAAGGGTCGAGATTGGTAACCAGGGTGGAAAACTGAAACCGGAAATGTTCGCAACCGGAACCATCAAAGCCAACCTGAGTGAATGGAAGGACAAGATTGTCATCCCGCGCACAGCGGTTCTGTGGACTGGAAAACGATCGGTGGTATACGTAAAACAACAAGGGTCGTCAGAACCGGTCTTTAAGATTCGGGAGATTGAACTGGGAACCATGTTGGGCAACAGTTACGTGGTCATAAGCGGTCTTTCAGAAGGAGAAGAAGTTGTCACTCAGGGAGCATTCAGTGTAGATGCATCGGCGCAACTTGAGGGTAAGCCAAGTATGATGAACAATGATCTAAGCGCTACTGACGGGGCGACGAAGAGTGACCCGGTCAAAAGTGAGCAAAAAGCTTCGCAAAGTACTCGCAAACAACTATCAATCAAAGTCGCCGGAAACTGCGAAATGTGTAAGGAGCGCATCGAAAAAATCGCAAAAACCATTGACGGAATTTCCAGTGCAGAATGGAACATCACCACCAAACTTTTAGCAATAAATTTCGATGGTAATAAAACCAATTCAGATAAAATTCAGCAAGCGATCGCCTATGCCGGACACGACACCGAAAGATTCAAAGCATCAGATGAAGCATACAAAAAGTTACCGGAATGCTGTTTGTATAGGAAATAATGAGTCAAAAACTTGGGAAAGTCGCTAATTTTCTGTATATTTATAAGAGACATTTGTTTAACTCAGGACAAAAGAGACAGACATGACCTTCATGATAGTCCTGATTGTCATTATTATCCTGGGATATTTTAGAAAACCTTTCTCCAATGAACAACCAATACAACCCCGATGGCTTTATCCCCAAACATGGTGGTTATGAGCGTTTGTTGAGCTACCAAAAAGCAATAGCCATCTACGACGGCACCCAGTATTTCTGCGCAAAATATTTTCACCAATATGATCGCACCATCGACCAAATGGTACAAGCTGCCCGCTCAGGGAAACAAAATATTGTAGAAGGCAGTATGGCCTCCGGTACCTCTAAGGAGATGGAGATCAAACTCACCAATGTAGCCAGGGCCTCACTTGAGGAACTCCTGGATGATTACAAAGACTTTTTGCGCAACAGGAATCTACAAATTTGGAACAAACTACATCCTTATTATCCACAATTACACAAAAGAATTACTACACCCAATGCTACTTATGCAACCTATCAAAAAGGCATTGAAAGTCCCGATCCAGAAGTATCTGCCAATGTGATGATTGGGTTGATAAACTTGACATCCTACCTACTCGCAAAGCAGATCAAATCCCTGGAAGATGATTTCCTTCGTTTTGGTGGTTTGAGAGAACGAATGTCAAAAGCAAGAATAGATATTAACAAGAAACGTCAATAAATTCTCCTCCACAAAATACGAAACCAATCACATTTTAATGCGTTTCAATATGCACGCTGTTCACAACTACATTCTTCATTACCTTTGTTCAAATTTATTTCATGTCTACTATCGTTAAAAAGAGCTTCCCGGTTACGGGACTAGCGTGCGCGTCGTGCGCCATTCACGTTGAAGATGAGTTGAAAGCACACAAAGGTGTTGTAAGCGCATCTGTCAATTACGCCAACTCTTCTGCCTTCGTTGAATTTGAAGGAAGTAAAACCGATGCGGCCGATTTAAAGTCAGCCATTCAGTCTATCGGATATGATTTACTGATTGAAGCAGAAGGGGACAGCCAACAGGAAGAGATCAAACAATCCCATTATAAAAAACTTATAATTAGCACAATAGGAGCTTCTATCCTGGCCTTGCCAGTCGTTGTAATCGGAATGTTTTTGATGGATATGCCTTATGCCAACTGGATCATGCTCGCTCTGGCAACCCCTGTTGTCGGCTGGTTTGGCCGCAGCTTCTTCATCAACGCTTTCAACCAGGCCAGACACGGCTCAGCCAACATGGACACACTCGTTGCCCTGAGCACAGGCATCTCTTACCTTTTCAGCGCATTCAATACAATATTACCGGAGGTATGGCACAACCAGGGCATCCATCCGCCCGTCTATTTTGAGGCATCTGCGGTAGTGATCGCTTTTATCCTTCTCGGGAAAGTCCTGGAAGAGAGGGCCAAATCGAATACCTCCTCCGCCCTGAAGAAACTGATCGGACTGCAACCCAAAACTGTCCGTTTGGTGCAAAAGGACGGATCAGAACTGGAAATATCCATTTCTCAGGTACAGAAGAACGACAAACTTCTCGTTAAACCCGGAGACAAAATCCCGGTCGACGGTGAACTCCTCTCAGGTTCCTCTTTCGTGGATGAGAGTACCATCACCGGCGAATCCCTGCCTGTCGAAAAAGAGCAGGGGGCAAAAGTATTTGCTGGTACCCTCAACCAAAAAGGTAGCTTCGTTCTTATTGCCGAAAAGGTAGGAGGTGAGACCATATTGGCTCAAATTATCAAAATGGTCCAGGAGGCGCAGGGCAGCAAACCTCCGGTACAGAAATTGGTCGATAAGATTGCTGGGATCTTTGTTCCGGTTGTCATGGGAATAGCCGTTTTGACTTTCTTGGTCTGGATGGTGGCAGGAGGCGAAAATGCAATAAGCCATGCGCTTTTGGCAATGGTCTCTGTTTTGGTGATCGCCTGTCCCTGCGCCCTTGGATTGGCCACTCCTACCGCCATCATGGTGGGTATCGGCAAGGGTGCTGAAAACGGAATCCTGATCAAAGACGCCGAAAGCCTGGAATTGGCCCACAAGGTCAATGTCGTTGTGCTCGACAAAACCGGCACCATCAGTGAAGGCAAACCCGCTGTTACGGCTATCGCCTGGAATGTACCTGAATCGGAGCTACCTGATCTCACCAAAATGCTTTTTGCCATTGAGTCGTTGTCGGAACATCCGCTGGCCGACGCCGTTATCACTTATCTGGACGTCAAAACGGAAGAGCGGATTACCCCGGATCATTTTGAGAGCATCACCGGCAAAGGAGTTGTGGCAGTTTTTGGGCAGAAGACTTTCCTGGTAGGGAACAAGAAACTGATGGCCGATTACTCCGTTCAACTGCCGGAAAACCTGAAAACCACTGTCAATGAGTGGGAAAATGAGGCCAACACGGTTGTCTTTTTTGCTGTTGGCGCAGATGTGGCAGCCATTGTAGCCATTTCAGACAAAATCAAGGCTACTTCTGCAACTGCCATCGCCTCACTTCAGCAACAGGGGATTGAGGTCTACATGCTTACCGGTGATAATCTTCAAACTGCAGGCGCCGTAGCCGGGAAAGTCGGACTCAAAAATTTCAGGGCTGAGATGATGCCTTCTGATAAGTATGATTTTGTGAAAGAGCTGCAACGGCAGGGCAAAGTGGTGGCCATGGTGGGCGACGGCATCAACGATTCGCAGGCACTGGCCCAGGCTGATGTCAGCATCGCCATGGGGAAAGGTTCCGACATTGCCATGGATGTGGCCAAAATGACCATCATCTCCTCCGATCTTCAACTCATCTCCAAAGCCATCCGCCTATCCAAACTGACCGTCAATGCCATTCATCAGAACCTCTTCTGGGCCTTCTTCTACAACCTCATCGGCATTCCGATCGCGGCCGGAATCTTGTATCCAATCTGGGGATTTATGCTCAATCCGATGATCGCCGGGGCGGCAATGGCATTGAGTTCAGTTTCTGTGGTAAGTAATAGTTTGAGACTGAAAACACAAAAACTAATTTAACCATTGATCAATTTCAGCCTTTAGAGATTCATTGGAAATCGTTTTACCGTGCCTGAATTGTTCTCTTCCCTCCTCTACTCGGCTCATCTTATTATCAGCGAGAATATAGGTTTCATCAGCCACCTTTAATTCAATCATGGTTTTAATAGCATTTAGGTATGCTATATCCTCAATATATAATACACGAAGGCTTCTAAGCGACCAATTACCTTCTTCTTCCGTTCCCCACCAGATTATTAACAGATACCCAATTCACATTAATTAGCAGTCTTTCCTTCTCTCCCTAATCTTCCCGTCTTATCTTTCCTCAGCATTTTCCCTGGAAAAAGCCAGCGTCTTATTCAGTGTATTCCAGGCAAGTGACTGGATGGTTTCACCTGCCACCAGTCGGTTGATCTGATCACGGATCATGCCATATTGATGATGTAACGGACAAGGGTTGCTTTCATCACAGTTTTTTAATCCAAAACCACAGCCAACAAAAAGCTCATCCCCTTCGATGGCGATGATGAGTTCTTTTAAAGGTAAATCCTTCTTTTCCGGTTCGATGTAAAACCCGCCACCTTTCCCTTTCATAGACTTCACAAATCCCCGTTTGGCAAGGCGCTGAAAAATCTTGGCTGTAAAAAAATAGGGGGCTTCAATCTCATGGGCTATCTCAGCTACACCGGGCCGGCGTTCCTTCAGATTTTGTAACTGAATGTAAACCATTCCTCTCAATGCATATTCTGTCTCTTTTTTAAACACGGCCGATTGGTTTCTAAGTGAATCGAAGTTCAAAAATACAAAAAAATAGATCTAATCTAAATATTATAAGACCTTTTTGTCTTTTATTAAAATATTTTTATATTTGTGCTGAAAAACTTCGTGAAAAAGAGGATCAAAAAAGGAATAAAATTATGGTTAGGGCAACACAAAATTTAGAAAACGACCACCAACACATTTTGAAATTAATCGAAGTGATGGAAGCAATGGTCAAACAACAGGAACCAACTATGTCCCATCTGGAGGAGGTGGTCACACTGATCAGACAATTTGCCGACGGACTTCACCACGCAAAAGAGGAGACATTGCTTTTCCCGCTTATGGCTGAGAAGGGCTTCTCAATGCAACAGGGCCCAGTGGCTGTGATGCTGATGGATCATGACCAGGGCAGGACATTTGTGAAAGGGATGTCTGAAAACATTCAATTGTACAGGAATGGGACAAAAGAGGCAATGGCACAGGTTTACCAAAATATGCTGGGTTATACCGAATTGTTGACGAATCACATAGCAAAAGAGAACAACATTTTGTTCCGTATGGCTGACAATATCCTGACCATGGAAAATCAACAGTCACTTCTGGACCAGTTCCAATGGATCGATAACGGTTCCGAAAATGGCATTTCAGCCAGCGATTTTATCGTCCGAATCGAAATTCTTGCTAACATATATCTCACAACCAATTAATTAACATTTCATCTATTTTTAATTCAATCATTATGACACCTAAGAAACTTTGGTTGGGCTTCATAGCCGTTATGACCATCTCTTTTGCCGTTCTGATCTACTACGGCATCGAAATTTACCGCGAGGCACCTCCAATTCCCGATAAGGTGGTGACATCGGATGGCACCTTGCTTTTTACCGGACAAGATATCAAAGATGGCCAGAATGTCTGGCAATCGATGGGTGGACAGGAAATGGGCACCATCTGGGGCCACGGCGCTTACCAGGCGCCCGACTGGAGTGCCGATTGGCTGCACAAGGAAGCGCTCTTTATCCTGAATAATCTGGCTATCAAAACAACAGGTAAGCCATACAACGAACAAACGGACGAGAACAAAGCCGCGCTAAAGATTACATTGCAACGTGAAATAAGGAAAAACACCTACGATCCCCAAAGTAAAACCATCACCATTTCGACCGACAGGGCCGAGGCCATTTCTTCAAACGGCAAATTTTACAGCGGATTGTTTACCAATGATCCGGCGCTACTTAAACTAAGGCAGGCCTACAGCATCCCTGACAACGCCATCAAATCCCAGGAAAGGACAAAACCACTAAATGCCTTCTATTTCTGGACTTCCTGGGCATGTGTTACGCAACGGGTTGGGCAGGATATCACTTACACAAACAACTGGCCATCCGAAGAGTTAGTTGGCAACCATCCAACCGGAGCCTTGCTCTTGTGGACTGGTTTTAGTGTCATCCTTTTGCTGGCCGGAATCGGTATGATGGGATTCTACTATGCCCGCAAGAGAGAGGAGAGCGTGGATGAAATACCGTCCAAATTTCCATTGGCCGACTATGTTCAAACCCCCTCGCAAAAAGCAACCGTCAAATATTTCTGGATCGTTTCGGCGTTGTTTCTGGTTCAGGTCGTTGCGGGGATTATCACGGCTCACTATACCGTTGAAGGACAGGCATTTTTTGGTGTTCCCCTGGCACAATGGCTTCCTTATTCCATTTCACGTACCTGGCACATTCAGATTGCCATTTTCTGGATCGCAACCTCATGGCTTGCAACCGGACTCTATTATGCCCCAGCCATTTCAGGGGTTGAACCAAAATATCAGAAAATAGGGGTAAATTTCCTATTCCTGGCATTGCTTGTGATTGTCGTGGGTTCGCTGGCAGGCCAGTGGATGGGTGTCATGCAAAAGCTGGGATACATTCAGAACTTCTGGTTTGGTCACCAGGGATACGAATATGTCGATCTTGGCCGTTTCTGGCAAATCTTTCTGTTCCTGGGATTGTTCATCTGGTTATTCCTGATGGGAAGGGCCATTTGGCCTGCCCTGAAAGTAAAATCGGAAAGCCGCAACCTATTGATATTATTTCTTATCTCATCCATCGCAATTGCCGCATTTTACGGTGCCGGACTGATGTGGGGACGTCAAACAAACCTCGCGGTAGCAGAATACTGGCGTTGGTGGGTCGTTCACCTTTGGGTAGAGGGATTTTTTGAGGTTTTTGCTGCTGTGGTGACTGCCTTTTTGTTTGTTCGTATGCAAATCATCAAAGCAGCAACTGCTACAACAGCAGTGCTCTTTTCGACTGTCGTATTTTTGTCGGGTGGTATCCTGGGTACATTCCATCACCTCTATTTTACAGGTACTCCAACCGCAGTCATGGCACTGGGGGCCACCTTCAGCGCATTGGAAGTGGTCCCGCTGGTGTTGATGGGCTTCGAAGCATACGACAATCTCAAATTGAATGGTAGCAACGAATGGATCAGAAAATACAAATGGGCCATCAACTGCTTTATCGCGGTAGCATTCTGGAATTTGGTTGGCGCCGGCATCTTTGGTTTCCTGATCAATCCTCCGATCGCCCTTTATTACATGCAGGGGCTTAACACCACCGCTGTTCATGGCCATGCTGCACTCTTTGGGGTTTATGGTATGCTCGGAATCGGATTGATGCTTTTTGTTCTGAGAGACATGGACAAAGAGGCAGTCTGGAACGAAAAATGGCTGAAATTTGCCTTCTGGAGCATCAACATCGGTTTGACTTCCATGATCCTATTCAGTCTTCTCCCGGTAGGACTGGCACAAACACTGGCCAGTGTGAAGGAAGGATTGTGGTACGCCCGTTCGGCAGAATTTATGCAACAGCCCTTTATCCTGACCTTCAAATGGCTCAGAATGATCGGAGATACAATGTTTGCCTTCGGAACAATCGCCCTGGCCTGGTTTATCTTCGGGTTGAAAACAGGGTGGTCCCTGAAGAAATAAATGCCTAAAGTGCACTAAAGTGTCTAGAGTGTCTAAAGTTGGGAGTCCCTCAACTTTAGGCACTCTAGACACTTTAAATACTTTAGTCACTTCCTTTTGGTAACAAAAATTTCACATTCACTCCTCTTTCCTATTATTTTTTTACTTATCATTGCAGAAAGAAATAAACATGACAAAGATCAACTTTCATTTGGGCCACCACCATCTCTTGCCATAAGGTAAGCTGGAGTTGATCATTCTAAAATATAGAACAATTCATTGGCAGGCTTACCTCAAAAGGTAAGCCTGCCTTCATTTAAACTACATGGAAACAACATTACGTATCGCTATTCAAACCAAAGGCCGGTT
>Ga0172379_10001916_pt1 | contig 38943 bp, 36 predicted proteins | sample GrowelOW334metaG_FD_119756 | JGI IMG/M metagenome (GOLD analysis project Ga0172379, IMG submission 119756) | Groundwater microbial communities from an aquifer near a municipal landfill in Southern Ontario, Canada - Groundwater well OW334 metaG | ecosystem: Environmental > Aquatic > Deep... | reverse complement strand
GGCCCCTCGCGGAAGAACTTCCGCGGACCTTTAATAAAACCATAAAGCTGGCAGCCGACAAGAACGCCTAAGCTGCGCAAAAACATCAGCGGATACCGTAAAAAGTTTTTGATTATTGTAATTTCCTCTTCCCAAATATCTGCTAACTCTTCAGCTATCTTTAGAATTAAAACGCTTACATAATAGCAGACGATAATTACCAACTCCGCCATCCAGATAATAAAAAGAATTCTCATTACCCACGAAGTCAAAATATAATCTACTAGGCCTATCAAGTTTTCCCACATGTTTCTACCTCCATTTTTTTCAGAATTTTTCCACCGCCGAAAAGGAGGTGGTTTATTTTTTATTAACTTCTGCATCTGCCAACCGGTAAATTCGGTGTGCCGATATATCTTTCCGCTATTTTTTCCTTTATTAGCTTCGGCAACTTTACAAACAGCCACAAAGCACCGCTTGCTACTGCTAAAAATAACAGCCCTAGCCAGACTACAACAACAATAAACCAATAAATTGGATTGCTCTTTTTCATTTTATTCTCCTCTTTTCTTTTTGAAGTTTGTTTATTTATATTTTCACCCTAAGGTGTTTTAACGAGCTTTTTGTTATTACCGACAGCTTAGTTAAAAACTGCCTAGCAAATAACAACTTTTATCTTGATTTTACCAATATTTAATTAAAATCAAATTAAAAAGTGTTATCCTAAATAACACTTTTATAATAAGCAAAAAATAAGATTTTGTCAATAGTTTATCAAAGGTTGGCTAATTTTAGGTAAATTATAATAATTTTACCCTAGCTATGCTATTTTAAATTTATCCACTCCTCTGGCGATGGCAGGCGTAATAAATAAAATTGTTATATTAATTAAACTTTTGATATAATATTGATATATTTGCTTCGCGTTATTCGGTATCATAAGAATAATAATAAATATAATTTAATGGTATTATCAAAGAGAAGAGTAATATTTGAATTTTGGCCTTTTTTTATTTATAAGTTTTTAAAAGGCGCCTGCTTTATCACTAGCATAACTTTCTTTTTGTATTTCAGGGAAAAAGGAATTGATTTCTTTAAAGCTTCTTTCTTGCTTTCAATCCTTTTTTTATTGCCGATTTTTTTTGAAATAATCACCGGGGCAATCGCCGACACATTCGGCCGTAAATTTTCAGTGCTAACCGGCATCGCCGGGGAAATATTGATTCTTTTAGCAATTATTTATACCGCTAATTACTTCTTGCTTATTGGTTTTTTTGTTCTCTGGGGAATCATCACAACTTTCACAACCGGCGCCGACGACGCCTGGGCGATTGAGCTCGCACCAGACGAGTTAAAGGAAGAATATCTTGATAACTTCTACCCGCTATCATCAAGTTTCTATAGCGTTGGTATGATCGTTGCCGGTCTTTTATCGGGCTGGCTCTTGTTTTTTTCTAACAATCAGGCCGTTTGGGTTGCCCGCCTGATTATTATAATAATCACCTTGCTTGTTTTGTCTTTTACAAAAGAAAATTTTAAAAAAGAAAAGGATGGCAGCTCAAAATTTTTTCAACTCAAAGCGAGCCTTAAAAAGGGATATGAATTTTTTATCATCAACGCAAACACTAAAAATATTATTTTGGGAGAATTTTTCGCTACAATTGCCTTGGTTGGAATCGGCAGTGTGGCAATGCAAAAATATCTTTTGGATTCAGGCCTAAAAGAAAGCAACTGGGGCTTGGTTTATTCATTGTCGGCTATCGCGGGTATTTTTATACCTTTATTGGCTATCGGAATGACAAAAAAGTTTTCAAATCAAAAAATTTATCTTATTATCGTTTATGCTTCCCAAATTATTTTATATCTTTCCGCCAGTCTTTTGCTTAATCCCCTGTTTGCCGTTTTATTAATTTTTCTTCATAACAGCCTGGAAGATGCCTTCAACCCGGTTAACTCGGCCTTTTTTCAAAAAGAGATCCCATCGAAAATCAGAGCCACCCTCGGCTCTCTCCGGGCCGCCTCGCTTGGCCTAGCCGCCTTTAGCGGCACAATTCTTGGCGGTTTTTTAACAAATTATAGCAGCGGTCAAGCGTCAATCTTCGGCCTTGCCCTGCTGATTATTCCAGCAATCATTTTCTATGCTAAAATTAAAACACCTGCCTTACAAAATTAATAAAAAATTTGAATAGATATTTGGCTAATTTTAGATATATAATTGCAATTTTATGTTTTTATATCATTAATAAAATTAAATAGTATGGAATAAAATACAAAACCTGGCCGTTCACTTCTTTTCTATCCATTTCACTTTTTGTTACAACCACTCCGTATCCCAGCTTTTTCGCCTTTATATAATCTGCCAAAACCGAAAGTTCTTTAGAGCTGATATTGTTTGAAAATTTAACTTCAACCGGCAAGTATTTATTATTAATATTAATTATAAAATCTATTTCCTTTTCTCCTTGCCGCCAAAAACTCAAGCTATCTATTAATTTATTAGTTTTATATTTTAATTCAAACACGTTATAAACCACATTCTCAATAATTTTTCCAAAAGCCTGCGGAACTTCATCGACGTGATCCGCCCTGAAATGATTAAGAGCGCAGGTAAAGTTAATGCAGGGAGTATATAATTTTTTTAAAATTCTGCCTTGCTTAATCGGACTTTTGTGATATTTATAAAGTACTTCCACGACATAACTGTCTTTCAAATATTCCAAATATTTATTTAAAGTTATAAAAGACACTCCGGCCTCTTGGCCGATATTCTTTAGCTCGAAAATTGAGCCGGCATTATTGATTAATTGGCGCGTAATCAATTTGAATTGGTCGATTTTTTCAATATTAAAAATACGAATGCAGTCCTCCAATACTTTGCCTATCACCGATTCGACGATATATTCGTGCTTTCTTTCCGGACTGGCAATTTGCCTGGTTTCGGGAAATTGGCCGACAGTTATATATTCTCTGCTCAAATCGGCAATTTCCTTGCCGTGGTGGGTGTTATAAATGCTTAATTTTCCGAACTGTTTCGGCAATTCAAACAAATCAAATTTTTCCGCTAAATTAGCTCTACCATAATTAATTTTTGCGAACTCCCTGAATGACATCGGCGGTAGATAAAAATCAAAAATTCTGCCAGCCAGACTTTCCCGATACTTGCCCCTTAATAAAACGCTTTGCGAGCCGGTAACAATAAACTTAATTTTTTTACCGGACAAATCATAGTATTTTTTCAAAACTGATTGCCAATCTTCAATATATTGAATCTCGTCCAATAAAATATAGACCAGTTCATCTAAGGCGAGGCTCGGCCTAGCTATAATATCTCTAAAATAAACAGACAGAACCTCATCAAGAAATTCCGCCTTTTGTATTTGACTGGCATAATCAAATAAAAAATAAAAAATATTTTTTGGTTGAACTTTTTCTTCTATCAGCCGGCCGATTAATTGCTTAACAATCGTACTCTTGCCAACGCGCCGCAAGCCAACGATATTAAGCATTAAAGGGTGCCCCAAATTGTTAATTATAACCTCATAGAGATCTCTTTTCTCCCATTTTGCCTCTTCCGCTTTATACTGATTATTTTCCCACCAGCCATTTTTCAAGGCTAAATCTTGGCTTGTTATCATATATTTATAATTAAAGCGTTATATAACTAAATTACAATTTAACTATACTATACATAAGCTATAATGTCAAGAACTGGCTAATTTTAGTAATTTTATTGCAATTTTATACTTAATATGCTATTTTATTAATATATGGTAAATAAAATAACCAGCAATAAATCATATAAACAACTGGCTGAATATTACGATGAGCTTACCAATTTAAGGGTGTTTACCGTTTATAAATCTATTATCGGTAAAACTAAAGGTTCGCGTATGCTTGATCTGGGCTGTGGCACCGGGAATTTGCTTAAATATTATTCTTCAAAAAATGAAACATACGGCATTGACGGTTCGCCGGAGATGATTAAAATCGCCGAAGCGAAAGATAAAAATACTTATTATTCCGTCGGCGATATAAGGAATTTTAAAAACAATAAAAAATTTGATCTTATTACCTGCACATTTGATGTAATTAACCATCTGCCGACTTTAAAAGATTGGGAGCGACTATTTAAAATGGCGGCTGCCTGTCTTAGCGCTGGCGGCATATTTATTTTTGATTTTAATACGATTGAAGGCTTTAAAAATTATGGCGGACGGACAATTTTTAAAAAAATCGGCCGAGATTACATTCTTATGCGGGTAAAAGCCGAGGGGCAAATTTGCTTTTGGATAATTGACGGCTTTATAAAAAAATCATCGGGATTATTTAAGCATAAAAAATTTATTATTGAGGAACGCTCTTATCCGAATAAATTGATTATAAAAAAAGTAAAAAAATATTTCTCTATCATAAAAATTATAAATCTGGACAACAACCGGATATATATTAAGGCAAAAAAGAGAGTGGCTTAACGGTTAAGCCACTCTTAAATTTCAACTAAATACTCAGCGCCGCCTCCACTCTTGATTGTTGAGTATAAGCGAAATCCTCTGGTGAGTGCAGGGAGCGCAGCTTATCCAGCCGCGAATCATTCCACATTTCAAGAAGATCATCCGTCATAATGTTGCCTAGCTTTAATAATTCCTCGGCTCGTTGCTTGGCGTCCAAATAACAATCCCCTTTGCTGGAAATGGCAAAATTATAAATTCCCAAACTCATGGCGCTAAGAGTTCCGGCCAGCGGGTGATACTCATTATTTCCCAAATGATGCAATTCTGATTTCCAAAAAGGATTTCTCATTTTAACTTTACCTGCGGCCGCCCAGCGCAGACATGTTTGCGCCATATATTTTAAATCCTCGTCGTCAAGCAAAAAATCTTGCATTGTTTCCTTGGCTCGGCCATATGGAGTAACTGCGTTAAGATAAATGGAGGATGCTCCGTATTCACCGGCAAGCTCAGCAATTTCATCTAGCTCGCCGATATTTTTTTTATGGACCGCTGCCGCAACGGTAAAAGCCAAGCCGGCATCATTGAGCAGGCGCAGACGGCGCAAAGTTTTTAAAAATGACCCTTTGCCTCGCAGAAAATCATGAGTTTCCGCCGTTGCTCCATCTAAACTGGTTTGTATACTGATAAGATGCTTTAAAGATTTAAGACCGGAAGCTTGCTGCTCATCGAGATTGTCATAGTCAGTCAACAGAGTTAAGCCAAATTGCATCTCATCGGCGATTTCAAGAATCCGTTGTGTATATGGAAGTGATAATGGCTCTCCGCCGGAGATAACCAACATAAGAACGCCGGCTTCTCGCAATCGTTGTATTATTTTCACCCAATCGTCAAAGATCAGCTCTTTTTGTCTGTTGATGCGACTGTTTGCATTCGTGGCGCAATGACGGCAATATTTCGGGCAATAGTCGGTAATATAAATTGTAACGCTAGATGGCGCCGCTAAGCAATCGGTTCTAAAATTATTTTTACTTTCGTTGAAAATCAAAATACCTGAAGCCTCATTTCGTCGGTCTATCAATCCTTGTTCATCATAAAAAGTGATAAAATCCTGAATTTCTTGATCGCCGATCATCATTCCCTTAACAATTAAATTTTTACGCAATTCACTTATAGTCAAAGGGGTATTGAGAAGACGGAGAATCTCAAAAGCATCTTCATTAAATTGCCAATAACGCCCGCTAAAAGATTGAAAGGCCAAACAGCCAAACCATTCATGACGCAATATAATTCCTTCCTTCAGCGCGTATTTCATTTTACCTCCAATGGATTGATGGTGAGGATTTACGCTATAGCCGTAAATCCTCACCTGAGTTGTGCCACCGGTCAGTTATTTGGACCTGATAGCGGGTTGAATTTCCGATGGTGCCGGGGCCGATACTTCGCCATGGTTAATCATCACGGCAGGCTGAGGCCGTATAACGACCACTTCCTTTGGATTTAGAGTGCGCATCCCCATCCCTCCTTTCTTGAGCATAAATTGTAAGGCATAACAACATCCTTACGCCCTCACCTAAAATAAAATATTCTCAACTTTTAGTATTTAGTATTAAGACATTTTAATGAGCTTTTTATTATCGCTAATAACCTTTTAAGCTATAACGATAACACCTTTAAAATAGTCTGAATTGCCGTGATTGTCAAGAATTGTGTCAGAAGAATGCGGGCGTAAAATTATCTCAACTAAAACGGCTTTTTTTATATAATCATTTTTGTTGTATAATTTAACTATGAACACCTATTTAAAAAAATTCATAGACGTTAAATTCAAAAAACCGGGTAAAGCCCTGGATTTGGGAGCCGGAGATTTTTCCGATATAACAGACTTAAAAAAACTTGGCTGGGAGGGTGAAGGCGTGGATATAAAAACCGGCGTGGATTTGGAGAAACCATATCAATCAAAAAATAAGCCTTTTGATTTAGTATATACGAATTATGTTCTGCAAAAATTAAAAAATAAAGAACAGCTTATTAAAACAGCCTATAGTAATTTAAAAAACAGCGGTTGGTTTTTTATTCATACTTTTGATAAATCAGACCCTAACGGCAAATCCGATATAACCGCTGATTTTTTAGAAAAATTATTAAAAAAACAAGGTTTTAAAAATATCGCCGTTAAAATATTTGATTTTTACGACGATGAAGCCGGACATAAGCATTGGCATAAAATTTTAGAGGCCAAGGCGCGAAAATAAAAACCCGACAAATTAATGCCGGGTTTTATAATTTTAAACACAAACTTTTATAAAATATCGCCTACTCAATATTAAATCTATATCCATTAACTTCTTCCAATAATTTCAAAGTGGCGATTACCGACTGATTATCGGAACGCTTTATAATAAATTTTCTGCCGTACTTTTTTACCAGCGGAGTTAAGAACTCATCGCCCCAGGACGGCGAAAAAGTATTGACCCCGTAAAAATCAGCCTCAACATTTTCTATTTTATCTGCGCTTGGCAAAGAAGGCATAAAAGCGGCTAAAGCTTCTTTGCCTAATTGCCTTGAAGTTAAAGTTGCGCCGAATTTTTTTAGTTGTATTATCATATTATTTATTTTATCAATAACACTTTTAAAACTTAACTAACGCCAAACAACCGTTAACCGGCGTTTTCGCTTCAGCTATGTCTATGCCATGGCTTTTTTTATTTATTCTTAATTCGGCCTGCCCGCTCTTGAATAAAAAATCATATTTGTTTTCCGCAACTATTTTTCTAACAAATTTAAGACCGTTGCCCCGGCTTTCCGGCGCCCGCCCGGATATTATTTCGGTAAAAGCCATTTTTACCGCGTCTTGATCATCTTTTAAATCTGGCCTGACCTTTCTTAAGGTAGTTAAAACTCCCTGGCCTCGATCGGCAATCGCCAATTGCCGGTTATTAAGATTATAGATAAAAAACACCCCCGGAACATCCGGCCAGTTGCCGAGATTGTGGTCATAGGCATTATTGCCGATTTCTCCGACGACGGAAGTAATTAAAGAAAACCTGTCTTGCAGAATGCCGGATTTAATAAGTTCGGTTTCCAGCCTTGACAGCCGCGCCTGAAAAATTGAACTGTTGGGACAGTAAAAATCGGCCAGAGGTTCAACGGCTGTATCGCCGCTTGCCCATTTTAAAGCCAGTTTATAAATATCCAAATTAGGCATCAATTCGGCCAATAAATTTCTGTCATAGTATCTATGCCCGGAGCTTTTAAGGCGAACCGCCGGCAATTTTCCGCTTTTATCCCAGCGGCGAAGCGTATCTAGAGAAACTCCTAATATTTGCGTGGCCTGATTAATTGTTATTAACTCTTTATTTTGCATAATAGTATTATACCTTATTTTTTAAAACTATGCAAATACTGATTTTAAATAATTTGCAAAAATAATTAAATTTAGCTAAAATTAAACAAAAATATTAAATAATATGATATTACTAAGATTACAATCTATGCAAAATAGAAAAGGCCTGATTTTACTCAGGCCCTTTTTGTTAAAAATTTTTGATGAGCGCGATTTCCTTGCAGTCTACTGACCCCGGTACGGCGATATTGCGCGGACAGCGGATACAATCTGTCCACATTTTTTTAGGCAGCATCTCCATGCCAACTTTTTTAAAACCGTGCTTTTCAAAAGTATTAGGGCGTAAAGTTAAAGTGTAAACTATTTTTATGCCCAGATCCTCTATCCTCTCCATCACTGCCGAAATTAGCATAGAGCCTATGCCGTGATTAAAATATTTTTTATCCACAACCCAAGAAACTATTTCCGCTTTTTCATCTTCACCGATTTTAAAAGCCACGCTGCCGGCAAATTGGCCATCATAGTCAGCCGCCAAAAAATTCGGCAACATGACCGTTAGCTCGGCTCTGCTTTTTGGCAGAAGCAACTCTTCCTTAGCATAGAGCTTGATTAAATCGTGAATTTTTACTATATCACTAACTACCGCTTGTCTAATTATTATTTTCATGATGAATCTCCTTTTTTGATTAAAATTTAACCGGTTGTTTCGTTTACCCTTTACGCTCCCCTATGCGCAGCATCACCTCCTTTCATTTTCAAAGAACTAAAAAACGGCCTTTTTGAGGCCGCTTGATAGTTCGTAAAGTATAAATATTTTAAACACTAACAAACAGCCTCAAAAAAATAGTTTGAGTTGCGCGGCGTCTGTTTATAATTGCGTGTATTTTATTTTTTGCCATATAATATTAAAAAACCTCGTCTTCAAATAGAAAAAATTCTATTCAAGGACGAGGTTATTTAGTCTCGTGGTACCACCCTGATTCCCCAATTTTATTATCGGAGCGCTCATTAAGCTATTTGCCCGCGGTAGCAAACCGCTCCGGCCTACTTAGGTTCAGCCGGCAATCTCCGGAAGCGCGTTCAGCATTACTGGCCTGCCGGGCTCGCACCATTACCCGGCTCGCTTAGAGGCTTAAATATTGCTTACTATTTTCCTTCAATGATTAGGTTGATTTTTAAGATCAATTATATTGTAATATATAAATAATTTTTTGTCAAACTGACAAACTTTTTTACAAAACTTTCTCAAGAATAATCCCTCGTCGGCGATACCTTTCCTTCATTTCAGCAAAAGTAACTACGCCTAAATTTTCATGTATTTCATGGTTTATTTCGGTTATTTCACCGCCGAACCATTCGGGCGGAATAAAATTAAGCATGTCTTCATCATTATCAAATTCAACTTCCACTCTAACATAACCGCTTAATTTTTCTTTATAAATATCTAGCTCGCATATCAAATTATTAAGCGGTAACAAGTATCTTAATTTTTTATGAGATTGGACGGTAGCGCCGATCAGGGCTTTAAACTCTCCTTCTTTAATATGAATAACATGCTCAATTCTTTCCTGCGCGGAATTATCTTCTTTTTTGATTAAATGATAATCATTGCCTTTTTGGCGAATTTTTAAAGCATCAACCGCGTTAGAATCAAAAAAATCTCCGATTTGAATTTCAATCGGCTTGAATTGATTTAAATTATTGGGCAAATATTTTACTAAATAAACCCGTTCTCTTTCTGTTTGTTTCATAAAAATTAATACAAACTATTGCTTATAAAACTTTCGCGTATGAATAGCAATCTTTCATTTTTCCGTCTTTCTCTTTTAGCGCTTTCCGCATCCGCCCTTCTTTCCGGTAGCCGTTTTTTATAGCCACTTTTTCGCTGGCAATATTGGCCGGCTGCATTAATATTTCAATCCTCATAAGCTTTAGTTTCTTAAAGCAAACATCTTCCATTAATTTAACTGCTCTACTGGCAATGCCTTTACCCCAATATTTTTCATCTATAAAATAACCGATTTCTCCAACATATCTCCGGTGATAATTTATTTTCACGCCAATCGCGCCAACAACCTCTTCGCCATAAATAATCGCGTAATTCCATTCGGTATTCTCTTTCTGCCGTTTCGTATTGCCTTTAAGCCAATTTTTCTCGGCTAAAACAGACTTCGGCCGGACGCTTGTCAGATAAACAAAATTCTGGTTATTTAAAATCTCGTAAAATTTTTTGGCGTCGCTGATTTTTTGCGGCCTTAATTTTATTTTTGGCATAAAATTAAATATTAGTCTCTTATGCGCGAATTTTATCATATTCACTGATAATTTTCAATAAAATATATCTGCTTTAAATTAATTTTGACACTTCTCTAATCTTCCTCTAAAATTAACTACATATGAAACAATCCCAACTTTTCACCAAAACTGAACGCTTCGCTCCTAAGGACGAAGAAACTATAAATGCTCAACTTTTAACGCGGGCCGGTTTTACCGAGAAGCTAATGGCCGGAGTCTATAATTACCTGCCCCTAGGGCTTTTGACCCTTAGGAAAATTGAACAGGTAGTTAGGGAAGAAATGAATAAAATCGGCGGACAGGAAATTTTAATGGCCATGCTGCATCCTAAGGAAAACTGGGAGAAAACCGGTGGCTGGGATAATATTGACATTCTTTTTAAAATTAAAAGCCGAACGGAAAAAGAATACGCGCTGGGGCAAAGCGAAGAAGAAGTGGTTACTCCCCTAATCATGCACCGGGTGCAGACAAGCAAAAACCTACCTTTGGCGGTTTACCAGATTCATTGGAAATTCCGCGATGAGCTAAGGGCTAAATCAGGGCTCTTAAGAGGCCGGGAATTTTTAATGAAAGACATGTACAGTTTCCATGCCGATCAGGACGACTTTGATAAATTTTATAAAATCGCCAAACAGGCCTACTTAAAAATATTTGAACGCCTGGGCTTAACGGCAAAAGTGACCGAAGCTTCAGGCGGAAGTTTCAGTAAAAAAATATCCTATGAATTCATGGTTCTGACCGACGCCGGAGAAGACGATATTCTGTATTGCGATGAATGTGTTTTTTGCGTTAATAAAGAAATCGCCGAACAAAAAGAATTTGATTCTTGCCCGAAATGCAAAAAGGGCAAATTAAACCGCGCTAAAGCCTCCGAGGTTGGCAATGTTTTTGATTTAGGGCAAAAATACGGCCAAGATTTTGGCTTGTCATTCAAAGATGAAAAAGGAGCAAAAAAATATCCGGTTATGGGCTGTTATGGCATCGGCATCTCGCGCCTTATCGGCGTAATTGTTGAAAAAATGCATGATGACAAGGGCATTATTTGGCCGGAAGCGGCCGCGCCGTTTAAAACCCATCTTATTTCTTTGGGGCAAAACGAGCGGGCGGAAAAAATTTATTCCGACTTGAACAAAAATCAAATTGAAGTTTTATATGACGACCGAGAAGTAAGCGCCGGCGAAAAATTCGCTGACGCGGATTTAATCGGCCTGCCTTATCGCTTAGTGGTGAGCGAAAAATCTCTTAAAGCCGGCGGAGTTGAATTAAAAAAACGAGCGGAAAAAGAAAGTAAAATTATTGAAGAAAAGAATGTAATAAAAGAGTTAAAATAAATACAATAGAAAAAAGACGAGATTAAAAAACTCGCCTTTTTTATTGTAATTTTAAATTTTTAAGGCGAGCCTAGAAAAATTTAGGATAAAATTTATGGCAAAATTTCTTTACAAAATTTTCCTGTTTGAGCCGTTAGGCGAGTTGAAAATTTTGTTAGAAATTATTGGCATAAATTCCTAAATTTTTCTCCAGCTCGCGATTTTTGCGCCGCTTTTTCTAAAAAAGCGGCCCCGAGCGGAGCGGAAACATATCACTTAAACACCTGCGCCGTGAACGTTAAAATTTGCGTGCTTTTATCCTTGTAGCAATCCGGCGCCAGCCCGGCTTTTTGCCAGCAGAGTTCTGATAAAAATTCTTCTAGGGTCCAACCGGTGTCGGTGGCTACTTGGGGTAAAAACACTCCGCTTTGCGCGCCTCGCCTTATAATCACGCCGTGCCGGCCTAACTCTATTTTTTGCCAATCATCAATCGGTTCCGGTGTTGATAAAACACTAACTTCATATTCTAACTTGCTTAATTCATCTTCGCTTACCGGGTTAAAACGCCCGTCTTCCGAACAGGCGGCCACCGCCATGTCGCGCACTACCTGCCACAGCGGCTCGTCTGACGGCACAATTTGCCCGATACAGCCGCGCAGTCGCCCGTCTTTTTCTAGCGTCACGAACGCACCCTGTTTTTGATTTAATCTCTCATCGGTAACATTAAATTCCGGAATCTTACTATTCTTCACATAGCTTTCCACTGTCTGTCTCGCTATATCTAGAAGCTTCTTCTTCTGCTCATCACTTAATTCGTTAATATTTTTAAATTTTTCATTGTCATTTTGCATTTTGCTATTTACATTTTCCATTTTAGCAAAAGCGACCGTCCCGTATCCGACCACCCTTGCTTTATCGCCGATTAACGGCGCGTCGCCGCTATTGGCATATTTTAAAATTTCAACTTTATCCCAGCCGGCTAATCGCGCTAACTCTATAGCGGTTTTAACCGCGTCAATGCCGCAAAGCGCGGTTTGCTCGTTAGCGTAGCCGGCGCTTTCCACGCCCTTGATATAACCGACGAATTCTTCGGCAGTAGCGGTTTTTATTTTTTCCAAAGTTTCTTTATCAATTTTATTAGCGTCTTCATACTCCGGGTAATGCGACATGTCAGTGGAAATTATTACTATGTCATCCTGGCTTAAATTATCTTTTAAAGCCTCGGCTAATTTTTTATAACTATCTTCATCTTGGTTGCCGAATAAAATCGGCAAAATTTTAAAATCGCCCTCTAAAACCGTTTGTAAAAACGGAATTTCCACTTCTAAAACATGATCTTCTTTATGGATTGAGCCGTCATATTTTATGTCGCCGCCTGCCGCGATTAATTTTTCCGCCAACTCTTTATCTACCGCTACGGTTCCGAGCGGCGTCTGCCAGCCGTCGCTATCATCAATGGCTATGCCGTCAAAATAGGCTTTATGGGAATTACTGATAATCACGGCTGTGTTAATTTTTTTGCCCTCTAGTTGTTTAAAGGCATAAGCCGCCGCCGCTCCGCTATAATCATAGCCCGCGTGCGGCACTATAATGGCTTTAACCCGGCCTTCTATTTTCTCCGCCAGCGCCTGTTTTAAATACCTCCGGATTTGATCGGTAATCGCGCCCGGCTCATTTGGATAAAATTGCCCGGCTACGGCCGCCGGTCTGATGGTTTTTAACATATCATTAGTCGCCTGTTTCTGACCGCAGGCGGTTAAAAGCATTAAAACTAAGAATAAAAATAATAATTTCTTCACAAAAGTTCTAATATTTTAAGCTCTAGCCTGCCGCTTCCGCTGTCATAAACCGCGAAGCTGGCTTTATTAAAAACTCCGCCTAAAGTTCCCGGATTGGCCGTAGTAATTCCGTCCTTAGCTTCAATCCACGGCTCATGCGTATGGCCGTAAAAAACCACAACGCATTTTTTTTGTTCTAAAACTTTTTTGATAAACCAGGGCTCATGGCATAAGCCGACGGTTTTTCCCTCAATCTCAAACGCGCCGAACCTGCCTAAATAATTTATATTGCTATGTTTGCCGATCTCCGGCTCTTGATAAATTTCCAAATTGCCTCTAATTAAATAAACAGCTTTAAAACTCGCCGCCAGATGTTTCAAAGTTTCCGCATTCACCACGTCGCCGCAGCAAATCGCGCTGGTAATTTCCTGGTCTCTGCCCCAATTTATACATTTTTCCAGATTAACCAAATTATCGTGAATATCCGCTATAACTAAAAATTTCATAGTTTTTATTAATAATTCAGCTGCAAAAAATTGTTTTTATCGCGCATACGAAATTGTAGCGACCGCAGGGAGACCAAATTTCGTCTAAGCAGAAAAAACAATTTTTTGCAGCTGAATTATGCGTAAGCTATTTCAACGTCGCCCAAATCTCATAAACTACCCCTAAAATAAGCAGTAGCGATAAAAAATAAGCCATGGGTTTAGTTAATTTATTCTTTATAATTGAGACCTGCTCCGGCTTAGCTTTGACTCTGAATACCAGCCAAATTAAAATGATGCCGGATAATCCGCCGGCCACGGCTCCGGTAAAGCTGATAACTTTAGTTAAGTTGGCCCAGCCGACCAAATATAAAAAATAAGGAATAAAACAAGCTAAAAACCAGGACAATTTATTGCTTAAACCAAGATCCCATTGATAAATTTCTTCCATGGCTTGAGCAGTGACTATGTATGATGTGATTATGGCTAAAAGCCCGAAAATCAAAGAAAAAATAATAACGCCGTCATTTAAAACCAAACTTAAGCCGGCTAAAGTATCGGGCGTTGTGCTCGCGCCGGTTATGCCTAAGATTGCCAAGACAAAAATTAGCGTCAACACGGCCGGAATAAAAGTGCCCCAGGCGATGGCGCTTTTAATTTTTTCTTTTTCATAAGCTAGCAAGCGGCAAATTTCAGGAATGGCCGCGCCGCCGCTGACGGCGAAAAATATCGGCCCATAAGGCAAAAAGACGTTTCTCCATTCCACTAAATGATAATTGGCCAATTGGATATGGCCAAAGCCTCGCCAGATGATCAAACCGATGGCGATTACTAAAAAAGAGGTTAAAACCAATTCGGTGCCGGCGATCATTTTTATGTCAAAAAAAGTAATTAAAGAAACGCCGGCGAAAATAACGGTTGAATACAAAAAAATACTGCCGCCCAAATAAGGATTCAATAATTGGTGTAAAAAAAGGCCGCCGACAATAATATAGGCCAAAACCGAACCGTAGCTGCCGATGGCGTCAATGATAAAAGTCAATTTCTTGCTTTTTTGATTAACATATCTGCCGACAAAACCGGGCAGACGATGCTTATTCTTAGTTGATAAAACCACTTCAGCGAAAAGCAGATGAAAAAAATATTGAATCGCGGCCAAGGCCGCTATATAAACAAACAGCGGTATAATGCCTGATTTATTTATAACAAAAGGTATGGCGAATAAACCCACGCCGATAATCGTACCCATTAAGGTTGCCACGGCCAAAAGATAATTTTTTGACATAAAATATGTTCTCTATTAACTAATTGGGCTAAATTTGTAAAATTTTCGTACGAGGACTGTTTGAGCCCGAGTACTCTCGGGCGAGTTCCGCAGTAGAAAATTTAATAAATTTAGCCCAATTATCATGTATTTTAACTAAAAAATCTATTTTCTCAAATTTATCTCGTAATTTATCTGCTCAATCTTCCTTAAATGCCCTTTGGCCTGATCATATTTGGTGCGCAGATAGCTCCTCATATCAAATTCAACCAATTCAGCCATAATGTCGTTGGCAATCTGATTAATTTTTTTCACTTCGTTAATATTACCCAGGGTAGCCATTTTTATGGCCTGGCGGACTAACTCGCCGATTAAATCGCTGATCCCGCCGAGATAACTTTCATAGTCAACTTTTATGCCCTGAATTTTATCGACTTTTTTTCCAATCATTACTAAATAAAACATTTTCGCTTCAACGTATTCTTCTAAAGCCGCCTTATAAGACCCTTCCTGCATTAAGCGGGAGGAATTGAATTTTTTTTCCAAATTTTTTAAAATCTCTTCAAGCTCCTTAAGTGTCTTTTCCGCGCCGGCTATATCGTCTCGATGCAGGGAAAATATTGCTTTTTTAGAATCATGCAAAACTATATTAGCTAAGCTAATAATTTGCCGGCGCTCATTACCATGCGCGTCAAAATCTTTTTTTAACTGCTGGACGAATTTTTTATTGATCATAGATAGTGTAAAATGCAAAAATCAAAATGTAAAATTTTTGATTTTTTAATTTTTAATTTATTTTACTCCGCTACTCTGAATATTTCTTCAACGGATGTGATGCCGTCAAGCGCTTTTAAAAGCCCGTCCTGGGCCATGGTAATCATGCCGTTTTTCTTGGCGTTATCGCGCATGTCATATTCGCTGGCCGCGCCGCCTAAAATTAATTTTTCAATTTCCTTATTCATGGTTAAAACTTCATAAATGCCGATTCGCCCTTTATAGCCGATGCCTTGGCAAGTTTCACAGCCCTGGCCCTGAAAAAATTTTAAATTGTTAAAATCAATTTTTTTCTTGTCTTCTTCCAAAAGCTCGCCTAAAAGGCTTTTCACTCTGTCTAAAACTTCGTCTACCAATTTTATTTCCTGCTTGCATTTCTGGCAAATTTTTCTAACCAATCTTTGCCCAAGCATGGCGTTTAAAGCCGGCGCCAATAAATACGGTTTAGTCCCCATGGATAAAAATCTTGGCACCGTGCCGGCCGCGTCGTTAGTATGGATAGTGGATAAAACCAAATGGCCGGTTAAAGCGGCTTGAATGGCGATTTCCGCCGTTTCTAAGTCGCGGATTTCGCCAACCATGACAATATCCGGATCTTGGCGCACGATTGAGCGCAGCCCTTGGGCAAAAGTATAATTTTTACTGGCTTGCGATTGGTTTATGCCGGCGAGCTGATATTCAATCGGGTCTTCAATGGTTATGATTTTAGTTTCTTGATTATTTAATTTTTTAAGTATGGCGTAAAGCGTGGTGGTTTTGCCCGAACCGGTCGGGCCGGTAGTAATAATCATGCCGTTAGGCCGCTCAACTTCTCTTTTTAACTGATCAAAAGCTCGGTCGCGGATGCCTAAATCAGTAAATTCCAAACCAACGGCGCTGGAACGCAATAAGCGCATAACCACGCTTTCGCCGAAATTAGTGGGTAAAAACGAAACCCTGATATCAATGCGGTCATCTTTCATGTAGATTGACAGCCGGCCATCCTGGGGCTTATCCGTAATATTTATTTTTACCGCGGCTAAAAGTTTCATGCGGGAAATTATTTTATCCCAAGACGATTTATCTAAACTGGCCACGTCATGCAAAACGCCGTCAATCCTAAACCTGACCTTTATTAATTTTTCTTCGGCTTCAATATGGACATCCGAAGAGTCTGATTTTACGGCCGCGGCCATGATCATGGTGACGATTTCGGTAATTTGCGCCCGGCTTATCTCGGCCTGCAAATCCTTAAAGCTGGAAAATTTTTCTCCATATTTATTTAATTCTTCTTCCGTGATTTTAATGCCCCTGACGACTTCCCTGACTTTTGGCATGGTTTTATACATCTCTAAGCCGAAATTGAAGCTATTCTCGGTGATTAAATAAATGCTGACCTCTGAAAAATATTTTTCTGATAAACTTTTAGCCAAAGCCTGCACTTTTTCATCTTGGGGCGCTAAGCTGGCTAATTTAATATTTTTGCCGTCATAATAAAAACACAGCGTTTCCAGCGCCTTAACCTCCTCTTCATTAATTAAAATTAAAGCTTCCGGGCTGATAGGAAAACCGAATAAATCAACATAAGGCAAGCCGGCGCCATCCGCCGCCTGTTTGGTTAAACGCTCCAGCTCTTTTATTTTCAGCTTTTTTTCTTTAACTTTAAACTTAGCCGCCGCGCTTTCATCGTTAACGTCCTGCCCGGCGGCGCTACTGAATAAATCATTGATGGATTGGTTGTTTGGCATAATTACATTATAACTTATTTTTTCAATAAAAAAAAGGCGTTTGCCATAATCTCAAAAACGCCTTTTTTTATTTATTTAATTTTCTAAAAATGCCTTATAAGCTAAATAAGCGCAATACAAATCGGCTTTAGAAGAAATCTCCAGCGGCGCGTGCATATTGAATAAAGGCACGCCGGCGTCAATTACCTCCATATTGCGATTGGCTAAATATTTGGCGATTGTGCCGCCGCCGCCTTTGTCAATTTTACCCATGCCGCCGACCAACTGATAAACAATAGCTTTATTCTTATTATATAATTCTACCAACTCCCGCATGAATTTCCCCGATGCTTCGCTGGTTGAATATTTGCCGCCATGGCCGGTGTATTTTTCAATAGCTAGGCCGTAGCCTAAGCGGCAAGTATTGCGAACGTCAAAAACATCTTTGTAATCCGGATCCAATCCGGCCGTAACGTCAGCGCTAATTGCCTGACTCTTGGCAAAAATTTTATAAACACGATCAAGGTCATCTTCCCCGTCGACTAGCTCTGACAAATCAGAAATAAAAATTTCTAAAAAATATGAATTGGCGCCGGTATTGCCGGCCGAACCGATTTCTTCTCGGTCTACCATGGCTAAAACCTGCGTTTTTTCACTCGTCTTTGATTCTATAATGCCCATCAAGGCGGTATAAGCGCAAATCAGATCATCTTGGCTGAAAGCTGAGATCAAACTGCGGTCAAAACCTAAATCGCGAGCCTTTTCGCAAGGCACGGCTCTAAGTTCAGCGCTGGCCAAATCAATTTCTTTCATGCCATACTCGACCCACAAATATTCTAAAATAGCCAATTTAACTTTTTCTTTTATTTTTTCATCTTTAACCGGAATTGAGCCAACTACTAAATTTAATTCTTCGCCCAGCACCTCCTTTGATTCAACTTTTGAGCCCGGGGCGCCGTGGCGGTCTATATGAGGCAATAAATCAGTAATCATAAAAATCGGATCGCTGTCTTTCTCGCCGATATTAATTTCTACTTTCTTGCCGTTTTCCAAATAAACCTGGCCGTGCAAAGCCAAAGCGATGGTCGGCCACTGGTATTTTTTTATGCCGCCATAATAATGAGTTTTCAAAAAGGCCAAGCTTTCATCTTCGTATAAAGGCATGACTTTTAAATCCAAGTGCGGCGAATCAATATGAGGCATAATCATATTAAAGCCATGGTTTAGCGGCTTTTTCCCGACCTTAGCTAAAAATAAGCTCTTGTCGCGGTTAACCGCGTAAACTTTATCGCCTGCTTTAAGCGATTTTAGCTCGGCCATATCTTTAAATCCGGCCTGTTTAACTAAAGCCATGCTCGCGGCTACGGCTTCAGGTACGGTTTTTGACTGATTTAAAAACTTTTTATAACCTTCGGAAAATTTAAAAGCTGACTGTTTAGTTTTCTCATCCCAAACCTCCCAGGCATTTCTCTTCTGCATGGTTAACTTTTTTTCCAAATCTTTATAATTTGTTTTTGACATATGGTTGTAATTATTAATTTATAATTTTCATCAATATAGAAATCAATTTCGCTTCTAACGCCGAACTTATTTTTAAAATAAATTCCCGGCTCAATCGTATAGCCGATATTAAGCGGCAGCGATTGCCGGCCTTTTCTGCTGATTCTGGTCCTTCTGCCATGAGGGCTAACCAAACCCAGTGAATGCCCGGTACTATGCAAAAATTTTTCGGCCAGTCCATGATCATTTAAATAATTTCTGGCCGCGTCATCAATCTCTTTACCCAACGGTATTGTTTTATTTTTTAAATTGCTTTGTAAATACTTTATTGCCATCTCTCTGGCTTGCGCCACAATTCTAAACGCATCAACATGCTGTTTCGGTAGCTTCCTGCCATAATACATCATCCAGGTAATATCCGCAAACGGCGCGCCAATTTCCTCTAACCTTGCCCAAATATCAATCATTATTATGTCGCCTTTTTTTAATCGGCGCGGTTTCTCGGCATAATAGTGGACATGAGCCGTACTTTTGCCAAAAGCCACGATTGATTTCTGTTTATCGGATTTTAGATGATATCTTTTATATCGCTTTTTTATAAATTGCCTGATTGCTACATCCGTAGTCTCTGGATTATATTTTATAAATTCAACAATTTTTTTTATTATCTTGCGTAAAGCTTCGGCGGCCTGTTTATGCTGTTTTATTTGTTTTTTAGTCCAAGACATTATAATATTGTCCGGTTTGGGAAAATTATTTTATAGCGCATACAAAATTGTAGCTGATTTTTTTCAAAAAATAATCATCTAATATAATAAAATATTCTTTGAAAAAAATCACCAAAATTTTGTCTAAACGGGAAAATAATTTTCCCAAACCGGACATTAAGCATGCTGATTTAAAAAACCAATTTTTATTTTACCAACTCCCGCTCGACCCGCCGCCGCCGGACGACCCGCCGCCGAAGCCGCCGAAACCGCCGCCGCCGAATCCACCTGATCCGCCGCGTCCGCCGCCGATCCACCAAGGTATATGGCCGCCGGCCTTGCCGGCCTGATATTTTTTAGAAACTACATAATCAAATAACAAGCCGAACGGAATTAAAAAACCGATAGCGGCTATGCCGAAAAATAAAAAGCCTTTGATTATGCCGATTACTATCCCAATAACCGCGCCGACGATGCCGCCGGCCCACCACGATTTGCTTCTGCCTAAGATGCTGGCCAGCCACATAAAACCGAAAATAACTATATAAAAAATAAATTCCGGATCAAACGACGATTTTTTATCGCCGCTGTTTTGGCTGTCGCTTGGCACATATTCTCCTTTAGTCGCGGCCATTATCTGGTCAACTGCTTTATCCAGCCCGCCGTAAAAATCATTAGCGCGAAAAGCCGGCTGCATCATCTGATTGATAATCCAATTGGATTGGGCGTCGGTTAAAGCGCCTTCTAAACCATAGCCGACTTCAATCCGCATTTCCCGGTCATCTTTGGCTACCAATACTAAAACACCGTTATCTTTTCCTTGCTTGCCGATCTGCCAATCTTCAAATAGTTTAACCGCGAAATTTTCAATCGTATCGCCTTCAAGGCTGGCTATTAAAACCACGGCGATTTCATTGCTGGTTTCTTGATTAAACTGCGCTAATTTATTCTCCAGCGCTTGTTTTTGTTCAGAAGAAAAAGTTCCGGCATAATCATTAACAAAACCGCTGGGCTGCCCGGGATTATAGTAGGCAAAAACCGGCCAAGCAAAAAATAATAATAAAATTATGATTATTTTTTTCATAATTAGAAATCTCAAGATTGGGCAAGGCTTATTTAATTTTCGTGCGAGGACTGTCTGAGGCCGAGCAATCTCGACCGAGTTCCGCAGTAGAAAATTAAATAAGCCTTGCCCAATCATTTATGCTATAACTTACATTTTGCTAAACTGTTATTAGAAATTTACCGCTGGCGCGTTTTCCGCTCCGGCCGCGGCTTCAAAATAAGCTTTTTCCGAAAAGCCGAACATAGAGGCAAGCCATTTGGCCGGGATGCGTTTTACCATAACATTGAAATCACGCGCCGCGTCATTAAATCTTTTTCTTTCCACGCTGATTCTGTTTTCCGTGCCTTCTAACTGCACCATCAAAGTCTGCACGGTTTCTATGGATTTTAACTGCGGATAATTTTCCATAATTACGAGCAGCCGCCCTAAAGCGCTTTCAACTTGCGTCGCGGCATCGGCTTTTTCGTTGACGGTTTGGGCGCCGGCATAACGCGTGCGAGCATCGGCTAAATCACCGAATACTTTCTGCTCCTGGCCCATAGCGCCTTTAACGGAATTAACTAAATTCGGAATCAAATCAAAACGCCTTTGGTATTGGGTTTCAACTTGCGCCCACATATTGTCTACGCCTTCATTGGCCGTAACCATTTTGTTGTAAGTGCCCCAGACATAAAGCGCCAGGACGGCGGCAACAACCGCCAGAATGATAAGAACTTTTTTCATAGTTTTTTTACTTATTAATTATATTTAATTTTAATTTTTTCCCTCTGCTTTTAGTCGCATAATAACCGGTCAGCATCGTAGCCAGTTTAATAATTTCTTCTTGGCTTTTCGAATCGCCTAATTTTAATTCGCTCATTTTCAATTCTTCAAGAACTTGAATTTCCCTTTCCATTATACTTGATACATTATACTGTATACCTCTTAAAAGGCTCGTCGGCCCGTTTTCGTCAGCTAATTGTATTATCACGTCTCCCTTTTGCGCTAATTTTTCCAAATTTTCATTATCCTTTTCATCTCGCCCGATTACTAATAAAATATTTTTTTCTCCCTCTCCTTTATAAGGAGAGGGTTGGGGTGAGGTATCTTTAAGCCAAAACGCCCGGCCGTATTTTAATAATGCGATATCATTGCTAGCGCAATCAGGCCAATATCCAAGAATTTTAAGCAATTTTTCGCTAAATTCCGGATCGGTTAAAAGGCAGCCGCCGCCCGGGCTGGCATATTCTTTTATACCATATTTTTTTACCAGCTCTAATTGGCGCTGGCGCGATCGGCCGCTTATATCCAATAACTTCCCCCTGATTAATTTGCCCTGTTTTTCCGGTTCGCTTATATTAAGTAATTTTGCCGACAGCGGCCTGACTAATTTGCCTTCCAACCCGGCTATTTTTTCCACTATTTTTAAAGCTTCTTTATTTTGCGACATCGGCCTTTGCCCTAAGACTTCGCCGGTCGCCACAAAATCAAATTTTTCTTTCTCCATTATCTCTTTAGCCTTTTTTAGCATTAGGCCGTGGCAATCAACGCAAGGATTCATGTTTTTACCATAGCCATGAGCCGGATTTTTTACCATTTTTAAATGTTCATCCGAAAAATCAATTTCAATTAATTTTATGCCTAACTCTCCGGCCGCTTTTTTAGCCCTGTCCGCGCTAAAAAAATTACTTTTAAAGCTTAATCCGGTAACTTCAACGCCTTGCTCCATTAAAACGCGCGCCGCCAGCATTGAGTCCAGCCCACCCGATAATAGCACTAGGGCTTTAGTCATAATATTATCTGTCATCCCCGCCCCGTTTGTCATTGCGAGCGACCAGAGGGAGCGAAGCAATCTCATTTATTTGTCATTCCCGCACAGGCGGGAATCCATTTTCTACTTAAACCCAATAATCTGATACCCGTATTTCTCAACATTTTCTTTAATTATTTTCTTTATTTATTTAGTGCGAGCCTAGAAAAATTTATATTTTTCTTATTCCTAACTTTACCATTTCCCCATTTACCTTAATTCCCTCGCCTTTAACTTCGCTTTCCATTATTTTTTCGCATAAAACATCTCTTTTTAGCTCCTCTGCCATTTTTGCAAAAACATTTTTTATCAATTCACTATCGCTCTGCCAGGACAAAACAATTTTATCTTTAATAGTCAACCCGGCGTTTTTGCGCATACTATTAACCATACGTACAATTTCCCGCTTTAAGCCTTCAAGCTTTAATTCGGGTGTTAAGGTCGTATCAATTTTAACTTCAATATTTCCATCGCCATATTCGCTAACAACATTTTTAACATTTAATTCATCTTTTATCAATTCAACATATTCATCTCTTAATTCGTGGCTCGTAAATCGTAATTCCGAGAGCGGCTGCCTAACTTTAATGCCCGCTTTATCCCTTTCCGCTAATCCCAGCTCTACAATTTCTCTCACCATCTCCATCTGTGTAATTATTTTTATATCTTCGGCTTCCATCGGGTCGTTATATTCCACCCAAGCGGTTAAATGCACTGACTTATTTTCATCTTTAAAATTCAATCCGGTTACTTTCTGCCAAATAGTCTCGGCCATAAACGGCATAACCGGAGCGATAATTTTAGCTAATTCCAGCAAAACAAACCTGGTTATTATAACCGCCGCTTTTTGATCGGCTTGATCGTCGGATTTAAATCTATCGCGCGATCTTCTTAAATACCAGGTAGAAAAATCATTGATAAAATCGCTTATCGGCCGAGTGGCTTTAGGCAGATTATAATTTTTCATGTTTTCGGTTACGTCTTTCGCTAAAATATTTAATTTCGCCAGTATCCATTTATCCAAAATATTTTCGCCTTCCGGCCTGGCGCATTCTTCGCCGGCGGCTTCTTCCTGATACATTTCATAAAATTTATACACATTCCATAAAATCATGATATTTTTTCTGAAAACATCTCTTAAATCGCGCTCATTAAAAAATAAATTTTCCGCTTGCATCACGGCTGAACTCATTAAATAAAAACGCAAAGCGTCCACGCCGTATTCGTTAATCACTTTCCAGGGGTCGGGATAATTCTTTTTTGATTTGCTCATCTTATCGCCTTTTTCATTTAAAATTACGCCGGTGGCGATAACGTTTTCAAAGCTGTTGGAATCAAATAAAGCCGCGGCTAAGACGTGCATAACGTAAAACCAGGCCCTGGTCTGGGAAATATATTCGCTGATGAATTGCGCGGGAAAATTGGCTTCAAATTTTTCTTTATTGGCAAATGGATAATGCATTTGAGCGAAAGACATGGAGCCGGATTCTACCCAGCAATCCAAAACTTCGCTGATGCGTTTCATCTGGCCGTCGCGCTTGGCGCATGGCCAGGTTAAGCCGCTAACTTTATGGATATGAATATCGGTAATATTTTTCTCACCGCTTTTTTCTTGCAATTCTTTAACCGAGCCGATTACTTCCAGCTCACCGCATTTATCGCATTGCCAAACCGGAATCGGCGTGCCGAAATAGCGGTTGCGTGAAATATTCCAGTCCGGCGCCTGCTCAATGCCTAAAGCGAACCTCCCCCCTTTTAAATATTCAGGGAACCAATTTATCCGTTCGTTTAATTCCAACATCCGCTTTTTTAGTTTGCTGACGGCCATAAACCAGGCTGGAATGGCGTTATAAAATAATTGGGTATCACAGCGATGGCAAAATGGATAAGAATGGGTTGTTTGTTCGGTGGTAAAAACCAAGCCGCGCTTTTCTAAATCTTCAATTACCATTTTATTGGCTTTTTTAAAATATATGCCCTTAAATTTTGGCACGGTTTCGTTAAAAATCCCTTTTTCGTCCAGCATGGGTATAACCGGCAAATCATATTTTAAGCCAAGGTTGTAATCGTCTTCGCCATAAACCACGGCCGTATGCACTACGCCCGTACCGTCTTCGGTGGTAACGAAATCAGCCGCGAAAACTTTATAAACCGGTTTGCCACTATCCTTAAACGCCGGCACTTCAAATAATGGCTCGTATTCCAAACCAACCAAATCTTTACCCTTAATGTCATCGTGCACAATCTCAATTTCTTTATTTTTGAAAATTACGCCGGACAAAACTTTTGAGGCGGCAATTAACATCTCTTTTACTCCTTTAATCCTGAAGGCAGTATAATCAATATCTTCTCCGACCGCTAAGGCCACATTTCCCGGAAGCGTCCAGGGGGTGGTTGTCCAGGCGAGTATATAAGCTGAATCTTTTGTTTCTTTGCCTTCGCCGTATTTTTGGCCTGGCTTTAATTTAAATTTCGCATAAACACTCTGTTCGGTTATTTCTTTATAACTATTATCCATAGCCACTTCAAAATTGGAAATCGGGGTTTCGCATCTGGGACAATAAAGTTGGACTTTCCGGCCCTGATAAATCAAGTCTTTTTCCCATAAATTCTTAAAGGCCCACCAGACCGATTCCATATAATTAACATCCATGGTTTTATAAGAATCTTTAAATTCCACCCAGCGGCCGATGCGCCGGATCATAACTTCCCAGATGTCGGCGTATTCTAAAACGCGCGAACGGCAGGTTTCGCAAAACTCTCCCACGCCGATTTTTTCAATTTCTTTTTTGCCGCTGATTTTTAAATCCTGCTCAATGATATTTTCAATCGGCAGGCCGTGGCAATCCCAGCCCCAGCGCCGCTCAACGCGGTAGCCCTGCATAGTCCAAAATCTAGGTATAACGTCTTTGGAAATGCTGGATAAGAGATGCCCGTAATGCGGCTCGCCCGTGCCGAACGGCGGGCCGTCATAAAAAACATAATCGCCCCGCGGCGCGGATTTTTCAACTGACTTCTTAAAAATTTCATTTTTATCCCAAAAATTCAAAACCTCCTCTTCCATAGCCGGAAAAGGGCTTTTAATCTGTTCTCTTTCCTGTTTTTTATTAGGCATAATATAAAAAATTTCACGAATTATTTATTTATTTTAGCCTAAATTAAGCTAAATGTCAAAGAAAATTATAGGCTTGATTAAATCGGTAATTTTGTTAGAATTTAATCAATATGATTATTTCTTTCATCGGCATGTCAAACGTCGGCAAGTCAACCTGGTCGACTAAACTGGAAAAATTAAAAGGCTTTAAAAAATATTGCTGCGACGATTTGATCGAAAGCTATTTAAGCCCGGAATTAAAAGCCTTGGGCTACGCCGGCATAAATGACTTAAGCCGCTGGCTGGGTCAGCCTTACGACCGGAGGTATAAAAAAAACAGCCAAAAATTTTTAGAGCTTGAGGCTAAATCTTTAAAAGACAGTTTTGAAAGAATTGACAGCCTAACAAGCGAAATTGACGTTGTGTTGGATACGACCGGCAGCGTTATTTATCTATTCGAGGAAATATTGAAAACCTTAGCCGGCCGGACAAAAATAATATATCTTGAAGCTCCGATCGGCATGATGGAGCTGATGATTAAAAATTATATCGCCAACCCTAAACCGGTAATCTGGGGGGATTTATACCGACCGCTGGCCGGAGAAAATAAAGCCGAAACTTTAAAAAGATGCTATCCTGAATTATTAAAATATCGAACCGGCCTATATGAAAAGCTAGGCGCGATCAAGCTTGATGACTTTACTAGGACAAAAAAAGATTTTACTTTAGAAAATTTGCTTGAGCTGGTCAATGGATAACTATTTCTCAATTTAAAAAATAACCCCGCGCTTTACGGGGTTATTTATTTTTAAGTATCTTATTCCCATTCAATCGTTCCGGGCGGTTTTGAAGTTATGTCATAAACCACGCGATTAATTCCTTTAACTTCATTAGTAATGCGCGTTGAAATTTTAGCTAAAAGTTTATAAGACAAAAATGCCCATTGAGCTGTTAAAAAATCATTCGTGGTAAATGACCTGACAATAATAGGATAACCATAACTTCTGGCGTCTCCTTGCACGCCCACAGAACGTATTGTTGGCAAAACCGCAAAATGTTGAGTGCTATTTTCTCCGCTTTTTTCAATTTCACCACACACAATGGCATCGGCCTGCCTTAAAATTTTTAATTTTTCTTTAGTTACCTCGCCAATAATTCTAATCGCTAATCCCGGCCCCGGGAACGGAGTACGGTAGACTATTTTTTTTGGCAAACCTAATTTGTCCCCAATTTTACGAACTTCATATTTATATAGATCGCGCAACGGTTCAATTAATTTAAAGCCAATTTTTTCCGGCAGACCGCCGACATTATGATGGGATTTTATAACTGCCGTGTGCTTTCCCCCGGAACTTACGCCCGAACTAACAGCATCAGTATATAAAGTGCCTTGAACAAGCCATCTGGTTTTAAAAAGTTTCTTGGCTTCTCTTTCAAAAATTCTTATGAATAATTCTCCAATAACCTTTCGCTTTTTTTCTGGATCTGTTACCCCCTTTAGTTTCTCTAAAAATTCTTTTTCCGCATACACTATCCGCAAATTCATTTTCATGTAAGTTTTAAAAACTTTTTTTAACTCTCTAGTTTCGCCTTCTCGCATAAGACCAGTATCCACATAAACGCAGGTAAGATTTCTGCCAATGGCCCTATGAACAATAGTGGCAGCCACCGCGGAATCGACCCCGCCCGAGAGTCCGCAAACCGCTCGATCATTGCCAATTTGTTTCCGAATATTTTTTATTGATTCCTTAATAAAATCCTCCATTAACCAAGATCTCTTAACTCCGGTTATTTCAATAAAATTTATGATGATCATATGGCCGTTAGTAGTATGCAGTACTTCTGGATGAAACTGCAATCCATAAATTTTACGTTTTTCATCCGCCATTGAAGCAATTAAACAATTATTCGAACTGGCAATTTTCATAAACCCTTTAGGTAGCTTAATAACAGAATCGCCATGGGACATCCAAGTATCTTGAATTTTCTTTAAGCCGATAAAAATTTTGCTGGGTTTGTTTATGGTAATTTGCGCGGGGCCATATTCTCGTTTTTTTCCAGCCTTTACTGTACCTCCCAACATAAATGCAGTTAATTGCATGCCATAGCAAATTCCTAGAATTGGGACTCCCAAATCAAAAATTTTTTTATTTACCCGCAAAGCGCTTTTATCTGACAGATTTTGCGGTCCACCCGACAAAATGATGCCTTTACTCTGCGCTAATTTGTCTATGGGAAAATCGGGGGAAACAAGTTCAGCCAAAACGCCGGCCTCGCGAATACGCTTGGTAATTAAATGCGAATATTGCGAGCCAAAATCTAAAACATATATTATGTCTTTCGTTGGTAATGTTTGTAGCATATTTATTATTAATTAAACTCCTTGCTAAATGTAATAAAAAATTATCACAATTGTTATTATCAATCAGTCTAAATCAAATAACAAACATTGTCAAAATAATTTATTTTCTGCGGGGATTTTTATTTAAAAAATTGGATTAATTAATTTCAGGCGGGTATCATTTTTTATCTTTTTATGGTATAATATTGTTAATGAAAATAATTTTACTTTAAGAATAAGACTATGTGGCAAGAAAATATAATACTTATATTAATTTTCTTAGCAGGCCTTTCTAATTTCAGCTTAGCCGCTTATGTTTATAGAAATGGACCGGGCAAGAGGCTTAATAGGAATTTTTCATATCTTGGGTTTGTAATTTTTTTATGGTGCCTTAGTAATTTTGTCTCCTTAATCAGCCGCAACTTGGCTTGGATTCGCTTAACTTACGCCTTAGGCTTGCTCGTGGTTTTATTTTCATTTTTTTTGGCCGGCGCAATAGCTGAAAAAGAGATAAAGAAATCAATAAAATTCTTCTTATTCTTGATAAGCGCTATATTATTTATTGCTTGTTTCTCCCCCTTGTTTATATATAATATCAACAGTTATGGAGTAAGCGGCGTTGATGCCAGATTCGGACCTTTGTTCAGATGGTGGGAAGTTTATATGATAGTTATAGGCGCTGTCGGAATATATCTGCCTATTAAAGCTTTGCCGCTGCTTGATGACCGCAGGAAAAAACAAATAGCATATTTTTATGTCGGCTGCTTTTCCTTCGGGATCTGGTCAAGTTTTACCAGCGTTATTCTGCCGTTTTTCGGATATACAAAACTTTTGAATCTTGACGCTCCGAGTACTATTTTTTTTACCGGCCTTACCAGCTACGCCATAATTAAATATGAAATAATGGGAATAAAATCATTATTTTTCAAAGCCTTTGCCTATTCATTAATTATAGGATTCATTAGCGGTGTATTAGCGGTTGTTATTTTCCTGGTATCATGGTTTTTTAACAACTTCGGTTCAACCGCGGCCTATTTAATTTCAATTATTGTTTCTATTATAATCTTTTTAATTGGCAGATCTTTTTATAAAGAAACTAAAGAGCTGGAAATGGCGAAAAAAAGCCTTACGGCAATGCTCCAAAAATCAGAAGAAGATCGATTGAAAGCTGAAGCAGAGAAAAATAAAACTTTAACAATCATCAAAAATTTCAGCGATGGGCTTTTAATTATTAACGAGGAAGGCAAAATTATTATCGTCAATCCTGTGGCTGAAAATTATTTAGGGCTTAAGTCCAATAATATTCTGAAAAAAAATATAACCAGCTTATTTGAAAATCTACCCGGTTTAAAAGCGATAGCTTCTGATTTGCCGATAACCGCGGATAAAATAGTTAAAAAAGAAATTGAAATAAACAAAAATTTAATCATTGAAATATCAGCCATTAAGCTAAACTTCAAAAAAAAGAATATCGGCAATTTAATTATTATGCACGATATAACCAGGGGTAAAAATGTAGAAAGATTAAAAACTGAGTTCGTTACCTTGGCCGCCCATCAACTCCGCACGCCTTTAACGGCGATTAAGTGGTCATCGCGAGCGCTTTTAGACGGAGATGCCGGTCATATCGTTCCGGAGCAGCGTGAATATATCGAAAAAATAGATATTAGCACTGAACGAATGATTTATTTAATAAAAGATCTTTTGAATGTCGGACGTTTGGAAGAAGGCCAGTATATATATAAAGCATCAAAATTCAAAATTAAAGACGCTTTTTTTAATGTTTTATCTAATATAAAAGAAAAGATTGACCATAAAAAAATTAAGTTAGACTACAAGCTGCCGGCTGATGAGCTGCCGTCGATCAGCGCCGATCAAGAAAAAATAGAGATAGTTATGCAAAATTTTATAGAGAATGCGATTAACTATTCATTCGAGGGAGGCCTGATCTTAATTACGATTGAAAGGAGCGGAGAAAAATGGTTTTTTAAAGTGGCTGACTCGGGCATCGGAATTTCAGAAGAGAGCAAAGGACGAATTTTTAAAAAATTTTATAGAAGCGAAGAAGCATTTAAAAAAAATACTGAGGGGTCAGGCCTCGGCCTGTTTATGTGCAAAAATATCATTGAAAATCATGGAGGGGAAATCGGCTTTGAATCTGCGATGGGCAAAGGCTCAACTTTTTATTTTTCATTACCGCTCAAATCTGCGATAAAAGAAAAACCTACTAATTAATAAAATAATTTCTAGCATTCTCCGATAAAATTAACTATAAAAAATATTTTTTGCGAAAACTCTTGTTGACAATTTTTTTTCATGGTATAATAAAAATACAGTTAAAAAAATTTCACATAACCGGCAGAATTTTTTACAAAAAATCTTTTGCTAAAACGAGAGGGGGTGCAAAAAATATGGCAAAGAAAAAAGCTAAGAAGAAAGCGACCAAGAAAGTTGCTAAGAAGAAAGCGACCAAGAAAAAGAAAAAATAGTTTATAAAGTTTTGCTTTATAAATAAAAAATAGAAGCGGTTTGAATCGTTTCTATTTTTTATTCGGATAAATTTTAAAATAAACTTCTTTGTTTGTTTTTTTCTTTTTCTTGTTCGCTGAAAATTTTAATTTCTCCGTATTGCCCGTCAAAGCCAGGCTTGATGATTAAATTGCCTTGGCGCGCCCGCTTTACGGCCTCGGCTATTGCCGGATCGGTTATAGCCGTTAAATCTTTTAGGCTAATATTTAATAAAATATTAAGCTCGTTAGCTCCTGATTTTATTAAATTATTATACGCTGACCGCACTCTTTTTGAATACCTTGATTTAACGTCTAAAGCTTCGGCGATTATTTTATCAAGCTCAACTAATTTAATAAACGGCGCAGCCGATAAAGGTTTAAAGCCTAAAGGTCGGTCAGCCAGTTCGTCAACTCGGTTCATCACGCCGATAGTTAAAGATTTTTTGCAAACCGGACAAATATTTTTATGTTTTTTAGTTTGTTCCGGAGTAAAGCTTACGCCGCAGGCGCGATGGCCGTCATAATGGTACATGCCTTCTTCCGGATAAAATTCTATAGTGTATTTAATGCCGGCGGCGCCATTCTGAGAAATTTTTTTATTTTTAATAATATCATAAATTTCATCATAGTTGATAATTTTCATCTCAAACACATTGGCTTCGCGCGCGATATTCGGTAAAGAATGAGCGTCGGAATTGGAAAGCACGGTTAATTTATCCAAAGCCGATAAGCGCCAATTCATCTCCGGGTCGCTTGAAAGTCCGGTTTCTATGGCGTAAATATTTTCCGTATACTCGTGAAAGCATTCTTCCATTTTATCAAAGCCTGATTTTGAACCGAAAACCGCGAACCACGGCGTCCAAATATGCGCCGGATAAATTAAAAATCTTTTATCAATCCCTAGGCACAATTTCATTAAAGTCGGGGCGCTCATGCCTAATATCGGCCGTCCGTCCGAGCGAATATTATATTTTTTATCTAAAAAATTATTTAATTCCTCAACCGCTTTTATGTTGGGCGCGTGGATTACTAAGTGAATGCGCCTGGCTTTGCCCCCGTCTTTATAAATTAAGGCTACTTCGGTTGATAAAATAAATTTTACCCTATCGTCTTTAGCGCTTTTTAGTTTATATAGCCCGGCTCCTCCTCCTGGCAAGGGGGAGCTAGAGGGGGTTATTTCTTCCAATTTATTTTTTATATCGGAAAACCAAAGAGGATAAGTAAAATCACCGGTAGCGATTATATCAACGCCCTTAATTCGGCAGGCGGCGTCAATATTTTCCAATGTCAGCTCCGGCGAGCAGGAGCGGGAATATTTAGAATGGATATGTAAATCTAAAATTTGCTGCATAAAATATATTATAATATACCTAAAAATTCCGCAAATAATAGTAAATTTTCGTGCGAGGACTGTTTGAGGACGCCATTAGGCGGACGAGTTCCGCAGTAGAAAATTTGCTGTTATTTGCGGAATTTTATCTGTTTAATAATTTAAGAAGCTAGGCTATTTTACCCAAAATATTTTAAATGCTTGCCAATCGGCAGGCCTCTTTGCTTCTCGCCGACATCAACGTCCAGCCATTTATCATTAATTTTTACCTGCAAATATTGATGTAATATAAAATTAACAAACACATGCCGGCGCCTTATATCCTCTTCTTTAAACCAGCCGCTACTAACCAAAAAAATTTTCAATAAATAATTATTTACCGTACACGGTAAATAACCGCCCATCCGCCAGGCCTCGTCTAAAGATTTAAACAAATAATTGAATTTTAAAAAAGTATTAAAGCGCTCGGAGCGATATCTTGAGCCAAGATAATCATAAGCTAATCGTAAAAATTCTTCGTCCGTACGCGACTGCGCTTTATACTCTTCAATTTTTACTCGCATTTCAGCCGGCATCTGCTCGGGAATTTTTTCTTCAGAAAAACCCAAATGCGGAATAACTAAACGAGATAAAACAAAAACTAATAAAATATAAATTGCGATAATATAGACAATATAATAGATCATATATTAAATATTTTTTCTTCTGTCCGCTTCGGCTAACTGCTCCGGCGTATTTATACCAAACCATTGATCGGGATTTTTTAATTTTACCGCGGCCAGTTTAGACCGGCTGGCTAAAGCCTCTTCTATGAAACTGGGCAACCCGTATTCTCCTAGGCCGCTGATCGGCTTTAAATTTAAATAATGCTTTTTAAACCAAGCCCTTTTAAAGCAAAAAGTGTTAGTGTTAATTTCTCTAACTTCCTCTAATTCCGGCGTCATATTTTCTTTTTCCACGATTTTCATCACCTGGCCGTTCTCCCCGCGGACAACGCGCCCCAGCCCCTTAGGGTCAGGCGGCTCGCAAGTCAAAATGCTGATATCATTATTATTTTCTAGATGCAATTCAATTAATTCAAAAAGCGAATTGAATTTATAAAAAGCCGAATCATCGCCGTTTATTACCAAAAAATTAGTAAAATTTGCCGGCAACGCGCTTTCACCTATCAGCGCGGCATGAGCCGTGCCTAAACGCTCAGTTTGCGCGGCATAAATATAACCTTGGCCGATGGTTTCTTTAACTAATTCGGCCTTAAAACCGACTACTAAAAAAATTTGGCTTTTATCCAGCCCTCCCTTTTCTAATTCTTCTAAAATATAACTGATAATCGGCCGCTCGTTTATTTTATAAAGCACCTTGGGCAAATCAACGCAACCCAGCCTTTTACCCTGGCCGGCCGCTAAAATCACTATAGCGAAATTTTTTAATTTCTGCTCCATATTAATTTAATTTATTTTCAATAACCTCTCCTATTTTTTCAGCCAAATTTTTAATTTCTTTTTCATCTTTTCCCTCAACCATTATCCGGCATAAAAGCTCGGTGCCGCTATAGCGCACTAATACCCTGCCTTCTGCGCCTAAATATTTTTCCGTGTCTTTTATCGCCTTGTTAATTTCCGGCACGGTAGAAAAATCCGGTTTAGTTTTTACTTTGACATTAATTAATATTTTAGGCGCCAAATAAACTTCTTTGGCTAATTCCGACAGCGGTTTATTAAAATATTTCATTGCCGAAAGCAGCATCAAACCGCTTAATATGCCGTCGCCGGTCGTATGATAATCTAAAAAAATAATATGCCCGGATTCTTCGCCTCCTAAAACTGCTTTTTCATTTACTAACGCCCTATAAACTTGCCTATCACCTACGTCAGTTTGGAAATGCCTAATTCCCAAATTTCTTAAACCATTAATGAAACCGATATTACTCATCGATGTACTAGCAACCAGATTATTTTTTAAAATATCTTTTTTCTTTAGCATTTTAGCGCAGATATAAAGCAAGTGGTCTCCGGTTAAACGCTCTCCTTTTTCATCAATAGCGATTAATCTGTCGCCGTCCCCGTCAAAAGCCAAGCCGATATCGGCTCGCTTTTTAAGAACCGCTTTTTGCAAATCTTCGGCGTGCTCGGATCCGCAAGCTTTGTTTATATTTTTCCCGTTCGGAGAATTAAAAATCACCGCTGCTTCCGCGTCCAATTTCTTAAAAATATAGGGAGCAACTTTAAATGTTGCTCCGTTAGCGCAGTCTAAAACAATCTTTAAGCCTTTTAAATTGCCGCCATTTAAAATATTTATCAAAAATTCGGCGTATTTTTTATTATAATCATTAAGTGATCTCGCGTTAGAATCAGCTATAATTTCTAGGGCGGCCGGGTAAGCTCTCCTCCCGGCGCGGGCCTTCCCTCCGGCTATTAATTTTTCTATCTGCTCTTCTTCAAGGTCCGTTAATTTCGCGCCGTCGTTTTTAAAAATTTTAAAGCCGTTATGGTTGTAAGGATTATGCGAAGCTGAAATCACTAATCCTAAACCGGCGCTTTCCTTTTTTGCTAAATAAGCTATGGCCGGAGTCGGGATTATTCCGGCTGAAATTATTTTACCGCCAGACTCTACTATGCCCCGTGAAACCGCCAATTCCAATAAAGGGCCGGACGCCCTGGTGTCTCGGCCGATAATTATTACCGGCGTGATTTTGTTTTTTCGGCAATACTGCATTAAAGCCTTGCCCAGTTTAAATGCCAGCACTTCATTCATGGTTTCGCTTCCCGCCACGCCCCTGATGCCGTCGGTGCCGAATAATTTTTTCATAAAATAAAAAATATTTTACCATTATTTAACTACAACCAGCCAATTAGCCGCCAAATCCGAATTTTCTTCGTCAGCCTTAAAGCCAAGCGCTAAACTAAATTTTACTGATGCGTTGTTTTTATTATCCATTCCAGCCCAAAACCTAAGGCCGGAAAATTTTTTCTCATAAATATCCATCGCGAATAAGGTGAAATTTTTCATCAGCCCCTTACCCCGAAAACTTGGATAAGAACGCCAAACGGCCGTATGCCAATAAGTTTGCTCTTTATCTTTTTCCTCGATTCCAAACTTTATTGATTTTTTACCCAGTGATTTTGGTCCAAACCAAACTAATGCGGCTAAGGCATCAGTTCGTTTGTGAATAAGCATAAATGGCGTGCGATCTTTCCTATACCAATCTTCATAAGAGCCTTCGCCAAAACGCCTTCTGTCGCCAGTATTATTTTGCAGATCAACGTCGGTTTTATCCAGAGATAATCGTTGAAGTTGCTCGGTATATTTTTTATCAAGCCCGATAAAAATACTAAATTCTTCGCCGTCTTTAGTTATGGCGTCGGCAATATGAACCGAACTGTAAATCGGCAGAGGCAGCGAAAAATTTTCTAAATTTTTTTTAGAAATAATTTTCATATATTTATTCCACGGTTACCGACTTTGCTAAATTCCTCGGCTTATCAACGTCCCGGCCGTTTAACACCGCCATATGATAAGCGAATAATTGCAAAGGAATGGTGGCCAAGATCGGCGTCAACATTTCCAAAGTTTTCGGTATATAAATTACTTGGTCCGCCACTTCTTTTATTTTAGTATCGCCTTCCGTGGCGATGGCGATAATTTTCCCGCGGCGCGCTTTTATTTCCTGCATGTTGGAATAATTCTTTTCATAAACGCTGTCGGCCGGCGCGATGACTAAAGAAGGAAAATTTTCGTCCAGTAAAGCGATAGAGCCATGCTTCATTTCGCCGGAAACAAAGCCTTCGGCATGAATATAGGAAATTTCTTTTAATTTAAGCGCGCCTTCAAAGGCCACCGGGTGATTATATTTCCTGCCCAGATAAGCAAAATGCTTAGATTGATAAAACTCTTGGGCAATTTTCTTTATCTCTTTTTCAGTGGATAAAACCTGCTTTATTTTATCCGGCAGCTTAATCAATTCCTGAAGGATTCTCTGCCCCATGACTAAAGACATTTGCCTTTGCCGGCCCATCATTACAGCCATTAAAGCCAGAATCGCGACTTGCGAGGTAAAAGCCTTGGTTGAAGCCACGGAAGTTTCCGGCCCGATATGATTATAAATTCCGGCGTCGGTCTCGCGGGCGATAGTTGAGCCAACGACGTTAACAATGCCTAAAACCAGCGCGCCTTTTTCTTTAGCTTCCCTCAGCGCGGCCAAAGTGTCGGCGGTTTCACCCGATTGGCTTAAAGCGATAACTAAAGTTTTATTGTCTAAAACCGGCTTGCGATAGCGAAACTCGGACGCATAATCAACTTCCGTTGATATGCCGGCGTATTCTTCAAACATATATTCGCCGACCAAACCGGCATGGCGCGCCGTGCCGCAGGCAACGATTACAATTTTTTCTATTCCTCTTATTTTATCAACCACTTGATCCAAACCGCCTAATTTAGCCTTGCCTTCGTCTAAAATAATCCGGCCGCGCAGGCTATTGGCGATTGAAGCCGGCTGTTCAAATATCTCTTTAAGCATAAAATGCGGAAAGCCGCCTTTTTCGCTTTCTTCTAAGTTCCAATCAATCTCTGTGGTTTCCTTGGCCACAGTTTCATTTTTTAAATTATAAATTTTAAGGCCGTCGCCGTTTATTTCGGCTATTTCATTATCATCCAAATATATAACTTGCTTAGTGTAGCGGATTATGGCCGAAACGTCGGAAGCAATGATAGTTTCATTGTCGGCCAAGCCTAAAACCAAAGGCGAACCGCATCTGGCCGCCAATAATTTGTCCGGTTCGTCAACGTGATAAAGCGCCAAGCCGTATGTGCCTTTTAAAATTTTTAAAGCCTTGATTAAAGTAGTTGTTAAGTTGCCGTCATATAAATCTTCTAAAAGATGCGCGATCACTTCCGTGTCGGTTTGCGAAACGAATTTATGCCCTTTGGCGATTAACCGGGTTTTTAATTCCTGATAATTTTCTATAATGCCGTTATGCACCAGCCAAATTTTTTTCTGGCAATCGCAATGCGGATGCGCGTTTTCTTCCGACGGCGCGCCATGAGTGGCCCAGCGCGTATGAGCGATGCCTAAGCCCGACCCCTTAACCGAAGACAAATCCATAAGATTTAATTTCTTCTCTAGCTCCGCGATTTTACCCACAGCCTTAGACGTAAAAACGCCAGCCGCGGTTTTTATTGATATGCCCGAGCTGTCATAGCCCCGATATTCAAGCCGCTTTAAGCCATCAAGCAAAATCGGCAAAACATTATTTTTTCCAATATAACCGACGATTCCACACATATATTTCTTGTCATTGCGAGGAGCCTCAGCGACGAAGCAATCTCACGAACGACATATTATTATATAAATTTCCACAGTTGCAAAAATATTGTTTTCTGCGTCTGATAGATCATTTCATTCTCTATAATCACCCCCACCGGATTATTGCGGCTGTCGCGGGAGATAAAAGCGCATTTATCCGCGTAAATTAAAATATAAGTCATATTATCTTCACTCTCCCGATCGGTTTTAAGCCATTTTCTTTCGTCTAGGCCGTAAGTGCCGCCGCCGGAAGATAAAGAAATAGTATTAACTTTTATCTTGCTCTTAATTCTCTTTTTATTAAAATCCGGATAAGCGCCATAAACGTCTTCGCGCACCCCGGCCGCGGAATAAACATAATATTCTTTAACTTCAAGCTCTTTAGCCGAATTTAAAATATCATCTAAAATAAACTTTATGCCTGCTTTGCCTTCATAAAATTTAGTCACCGGCTTATTGCCGCCCTTTTCCTGAAGCGATTTCAGCTCGGGAATTAATTCTTTGATTTTTTCCCCGGCGTTTTTAAGCTCGTCCGCGCGGTCAGCCAGTAATTTTAAAATTTTTTCCGGATCTTCAGCCACGAAATGTTGCCTGGTGTTTTTATGGAAAAAGCTCACCAGCCCGGCTTCCTGCAGTTTTTTTAAAATGTCGTAAGTCGTGCCGCGATTTAAATTAGTTAAGGAAGCTAAATTTCTAACCGAGCCGGCGCCATGCTCTAAGAGCGATAAATAAACAGCGGTTTCTTTATCGCCTAAGCCTAATTTTTTTAAAATGGCTATGTCCATATTATTTTCTCCTCTTCTCGCGAAGGAGAGGCTAAGTAAGACTAATATTTTTAATAATTTGTTGGCCGGTTTGGCAATTAAATTTTATTCCATCATGCCCTTCAGCTTTAGCTTTATTTATTAACTGCCTTAATTTATTTAGATCTTCTTTTTGGCAAAATTTCTGGCAATTAACGCAATTTATATTTTTAAGCTTCTTGCCGCTAGATTTCTTCTTAAACATAATAAATTTTCTCATCGTAAATTGTTATTTAATCAGCATAACTCAATAATTTATTATTGTCAATAATTTTTCTACAATAATATAATATAATAAAATAAATAGCTTAAATTAGCTATTTATTTATAATATACTTGTCAACTAATATAACTACAATTATAAAGTTATCCACAGTAAAAGGCATTATAGTTTTATTAAAATTTTTGGCCGTAGAGCTTTGCTCGCTAAAAATTTTAATAAAACACATTATATTTTTGGAAAATATTATTTATCCCCGTAGGGGGAAAACCTTTTTTGAAAAGGTTTTTAAAAACAATTAAAAAAGCACCATGGTTCCGGCGCTGGCCTACTCTCCCAGGGCTTATGCCCAAGTACCATCGGCGCTGATGAGCTTGACTTCCGTGTTCGGGATGGGAACGGGTATGGCCTCATCGCTAGAAGCACCAGAACTATGATGCCTTTTTATATGTTTATCAAAAAAGTATAGAGATTGCTTAAGCAATTTATTTTTTCAAAACAAAAATGTGGGAAAATCAGATGGTTTATTAGTACTCCTCGGCTTAAACCCTTACGGGCCTTACACCTAGAGCCTATCAAGGTCATATTCTCTGACCAACCTATGAAACCTAATCTTGAAGACGGCTTCACGCTTAGATGCTTTCAGCGTTTATCCTAACCGAAGATAGCTACCCAGCGATGCCCTTGGTAGAACAGCTGGTACACTAGAGCTTCGTCACTCTCGGTCCTCTCGTACTAAAGAGTGTCCTTCTCAAGTTTCCGCGACCATAGTAGATAGGAGACCGACCTGTCTTACGACGGTCTGAACCCAGCTCGCGTGCCGCTTTAATGGGCGAACAGCCCAACCCTTGGGAGCTTCTCCACCCCCAGGATGCGACGAGCCGACATCGAGGTGC
>Ga0172379_10001915_pt1 | contig 38955 bp, 36 predicted proteins | sample GrowelOW334metaG_FD_119756 | JGI IMG/M metagenome (GOLD analysis project Ga0172379, IMG submission 119756) | Groundwater microbial communities from an aquifer near a municipal landfill in Southern Ontario, Canada - Groundwater well OW334 metaG | ecosystem: Environmental > Aquatic > Deep... | reverse complement strand
GAAATGATAGTAATGCCGCCGAATATTCCTCACGGATTAAAAGCGACGGTAAAATCCAAAATGCTTTTAACTATGATTAAATAAAATTACGTTCTATGCCGAGTTGTTTAGTCACTGAGCAAAGAAATAAGTTGCAAACAATACCAACTAACAAATCCGAATCAGTATTGGGCTGTGATTGTTGTACTCTGCCATCGAGGATGCCCTCGTGGCAAGATATTGCTTGTGATGGAATCAATGAAAGATTCTACGGTATCGATGCAATTACTATCTATAATCTGCGTTGAATAATTTCCTCACCCAAAAGATGTAGTTCCTTTTTCATCCCTTTGTACGATTGAATTAAGACAGCCTCCTGCATAGTTTTATAAAGCACAAGATTGCTTTTCCATTTATCATAAGGTCATCGGGCGCAAGCATAAAAAAATCGAGCGTTATGTTCACATAGTAAAATCAAAAATAAAATACAATTAAAATTTCAGTCCTAAAATAAAATTTAACTTACACTACTTAAGGAGATTAATTAAATGGATAAAACAAACAATAGATATTTAGTCATTGCGCTACTAGTTATAGTAGTGCTTTTTTTGTATTTCGGCAGCGGAACAATGATGGACAGCGGAATAATTGGAAGGATGAATGAAAACCATTCGATGGGCGGAAATAATTGGAGGCTGTATCCTACCATTGTTACTCTTCTTCTTGGTGTCTTAATCGGGTGGTTGCTCTTTAAAAAGAAAAATTAATTAAGTCATGATTTATTATAAATAACAAAACAGAGAATAGAAAATAATTAGTTAACAAGGAGTAAATATGAAACGAAGTGTAAATAGTCTAGTTGGTTACACCATTAAGGCAAAAGATGGTGAGCTGGGAAAAGTAAGCGAGTTCTACTTTGATGATATCACATGGTCAATTCGTTACCTGGTTGTGGAAACAGGTAATTGGTTGAATGAGAAAAAAATAATTATTCCGCATGCAGCACTGGGCTTAACTGATTGGAAGTCACAAACATTCCAGGTAAATCTAACCATGGACCAGGTTCGCAATAGTCCCGATTTTGAAACTCAAAAAACCGTATCCCGCCAACACGAAATTAAATTGTTTACCCATTACGGGTTTCCGCTTTATTGGGATAATGTGTTTTACGATGGAGCGGTTGGAATGAGCCCGTATATCCCCATCTACGATATTAACCCGGTGAAGAAAGAAAAAAATTCTGAGAAACAACATCCCGATGATCTTCACTTACGCAGCACAGAGAAAGTGGAGGGGTATTATATTCAAGCTAAAGATGGAGAAATCGGACATGTGGAAGATTATATAATTGATGATGAAAAATGGAATATTCGCTTCATGGTTGTGGACACAACCAACTGGCTGCCGGGAAGAAAAGTTCTTATTTTACCTCGTTGGATTAACCGTATCGATTGGGGAGAATCAAAAGTTTATGTTAATCTTACGTTGGAATCAATAAAGAATAGCCCTGAGTTTGATCCTTCTCAACCGGTAGATATGATTGCTGAAAGAGAACTCTTTGACCATTACGGAGAAAATTTAAAACCATGGTAGTCTTGAACATCAAAATGGAGAATGATTAGATGGTAAATTCACAAAGTACGGTTGCCGAATACCTGCTAATCAGGTTGAAGGAGATTGGAGTGGATCATCTCTTTGGTGTCCCGGGAGATTTTGTTCTCGGATTTTTCAACGAAGTTCTGAAGAGTGATATGAAATATATCGGTACGTGCAACGAACTCAACGCGGCTTATGCAGCCGACGGCTACGCTCGCATCCGGGGTATTGGTGCATTCTCTTCTACTTATGGTGTTGGAGAACTAAGCGCCATTAACGGTGTTGCAGGCGCATTTGCCGAAAGAGTTCCGGTAGTTGTTATTACCGGTTCTCCCGCTACAATTAATTTCCGCACACGACCGCTGTTGCATCACACTTTAGGGGATTATCAAATCCCCATGAAGATGTATGAGAAAATTACTGTCGCATCAACCCAGCTTGTTTCCGCGGAAACTGCCCCGGCTGAAATTGACCGTGTGTTGTCGGAATGCATTTTACACCAGCAACCGGTTTACATTAGTCTTCCTGCAGATGTGGTGATGATGAAATGTAACAGACCGGCTCCTTTTAATTTTCCAACTCGTCCCCAAAGCAATAAGGATGCACTTGCTGAGGCGATAAAGGAAGCGGTTAAAATGCTGGATAAGGCGCAGAAACCTATTGTCATTGGCGATGTTGAGTTGTTACGCTTCAAACTACAAAAAGAATTTGCCGGGTTTCTCGACAAAACTGGTTTTCCATATGTAACTATGATGCTGGGTAAAACGCTCCTATCTGAACATCATCCGCAATTCATTGGACTCTTTGAAGGAGACCGGAGCCGTGACTATGTAAAAAATCGCGTTGAGTCCGCAGACTGCATTTTAAAACTTGGGACACTAATGACCGATTTTAATACTGGCGGTTTTACAACAAACATGGACGATTCAAAGATGATTAGCGGCAATATCGGTTACGTTAAGATCAAACACCATTACTATGAGCATGTGCATCTCCATGATTTTATTCTTGGGCTAACGGAAAAACTTTCACGACGGGATACCACAACTTTGGATATCCAGTGTGCATCTAATAGTTGTGTACACAGACATACGGAAACTTACATGCCTGATGTAGCGAAACCAATTACTGTCAAACGTTTCTTCGACCGCATGAGTCATTTTATTGAAAATAATTCTATGGTTATTGCGGAAACAGGTGTCTCTCTTTTCAGTGCTGCGGAAACGCTCATGCCTGAAGGAGTGACGTTCATAGGCCAGACTTTTTATGGATCGATCGGCTATACGGTCGGTGCCACTTTGGGTGCTTGTATGGCGGCGCAGGATCGCAAAGCTATATTATTTATTGGCGATGGTTCTTTTCAAGTTACTTGTCAGGATTTGTCTACGATGATTCGGAATAATCTGAAGCCAATTATTTTCCTTATCAATAATGATGGATACACGATAGAACGTGTAATCGTTGACCATCCATACAACGATATTCAACCCTGGCACTATCATAAACTGGTGGAAATATTTGGAGGAGGAACTGGACTTGATGTCCGCACAGAAGGTGAACTTGAAGAAGCGCTCGATAAAGCAGCTAAAGCGGACGGACTTGTATTTATTGAAATTCATACCGGTCGGCTGGACTGTCCCGAATCACTTCGCAGTGCCGGACGATCGATGGCAAAGACAAATCAACTTGATTAATAAGTAAAATACTAAAATTAAAGAAGGAGATATGAAATGAAAAAAGTTAAACTGATGAGCCCATATAAACTAGGTCGCATCAACCTTAAAAATAGAATCGTTATGGCTCCTATGACCCGCTCACGTGCAATTGGCAATGTACCGAACGATTTGATGACAGAATATTATGGACAACGTGCCGCTGCAGGGCTTATCATTACTGAAGGAACTTCTCCTTCTCCGAATGGTCTTGGGTATAGCCGCATTCCTGGAATTTACAGCGATGAACAAGTGGAAGGTTGGAGAAAAATAACAGACACCGTGCATGCAAAAGGCGGGAAGATCTTTGTGCAACTTATGCACACCGGGCGTATTAGTCATCAGGCGAATATGCCTGAGGATGCTGTAATTCTTGCTCCTTCAGCTGTTAAACCGGCTGGACAAATGTGGACGGATGCTCATGGGCTGCAGGATTTTCCAGTTCCAAAAAAAATGACTTTGAAAGAAATCAATCGTACTAAACAAGAATACATTGCCGCAGCTGCTAATGCAGTAAAAGCAGGATTTGATGGTATCGAACTTCATGGAGCTAACGGATATCTCGTAGAACAATTTTTATCTCCGGTGAGTAATGTTAGGAAAGATAAGTACGGCGGCAGTATTAAAAACCGATGCCGTTTTCTTTTGGAAATAATCGAAGGGACCATTGAAGAGATCGGGAAAAATAAAGTTGGGTTACGATTATCTCCTTATGGTGTTGCAAGCGATATGCCACACTATTCTGAAATTGATAAGACTTACAAATATCTTGCTAAAAAACTGAATAGTCTAAAAATACTTTATATCCATTTGGTAGATCACAGCGCAATGGGTGCGCCGGAAGTGCCCATCAAAATTAAAAAGAGTATTCGTAAAAAATTTGAGAACACGATTATGTTGAGCGGCGGATATACGATGGAACGGGCTGAAACTGAAATAAAAAACGGGCTTGCTGATCTTATTGCATTCGGCAAACCCTTTATTAATAACCCCGATCTTGTTGAACGGTTTGCTAACGGCTGGCCGGTATCAAATGAACTTGATATGAATACATTTTATTCTCCGGGTGAAAAAGGATATACAGATTATCCTATGCAGACTAAAGGACGAGAACCAATAAATTAATGAAAAACATTAGAGGTGTACAATGAAAGTAGAAATACACGAAGATGAACAAAGCTTACTGCCACGGGCTGATCTTGCGACAGAGATAGAGAGATTGCAGGAAGAACTAATAAACGAGCGTGACCGGACTCTGCGCTCACTTGCTGATTTCAAAAACTATCGCCGCCGCATTGAACATGATATTAATAAACTTGCCGAGGAAGGAAAACGGGGAGTGATACTTGGTCTATTAGGAATTCTCGACGATATGGAAAAAGCGTTTGAGTATGTGGATGATGCGGATCAACCCTTTGTGAATGGAGTGCGAATCATCCACAAAAAATTCCTTGCATTATTGGAAGCGCAGGGAGTCATCCCTTTCGAAAGTGTCGGAACTCTATTTGACCATAATTTGCATGAGGCAGTTGCGATGGCGAAAAATGAAAGTAGTGAACAGGGAATGGTGGTTGATGAATTGCGCCGGGGTTATCTCTGGAATAATGAATTACTGCGCCCTGCACAAGTGCGAGTTGCCGAATGATAAATGTTATGTGCAATAGCGTTAGGGAGATGAATAAAAAATAGCAAGACTATGATTTACAAAGATTACTACAAGGATTTAGGTGTTGCCAAATCAGCAACGCAGGCAGAGATCAAAAAAGCGTATCGAACGCTTGCCAACAAATATCATCCGGACAAGAATAACGGTGATAAATCTGCTGAAGAACGATTCAAGGTTATCAGCGAGGCAAATCAAGTTCTGAGTGATCCGGTAAAACGAAAAAAGTATGATCAGTTTGGTGCGGATTGGAAACACTATGAAGAAGCCGGAGCAAAACCGGGAGGATTTGATTGGTCGAAGTATGCAAACAGCGGCGGCGGACAATCACACCGGTCGAGTATGCATGAATCCGATGGAATGTTTACCGATCAAGGCGTCAATGATTTTTTTGAAACGCTGTTTGGACAACGTAGCAGCCAACGGCGGGGAAGACGTAATGTTGTTACCAAAGGGGAGGATCTTTTAACCGAGACAACTCTCTCGCTTGAAGAAGCATATCACGGTGCAGCCCGGCTTATCAAACTCAATGGTCAAACGATTAAGGTAACGCTCAAGCCAGGTATCGCGGACAAGCAAAAGTTGAGAATTGCAGGCAAAGGGGAACGTGGAATTGGTGGTGGTCCAAACGGAGACCTTTATCTCATAGTTAAGATTGCACCGCATTCTGAATTTCATAGGAATGGAAACGATCTCTATCGTAACCTCCCCGTTGAATTGTACACCGCTATCCTTGGTGGAAAGACTGAAATCAAAACACTGAAAGGCAAAGTGACCGTCAATATTCCTAAGGGAACGCCAAACGGCAAAGAACTTAGACTTAGAGGACTTGGAATGCCAATTTATGAGAAGAAGAATGAGTTTGGAAATCTGTTGGTAAAAATAAACATCTTTCTGCCGGAAAATTTAAGCGAAGAAGAAATAGACTTGTTCAAAAAATTGGTAGTGTTGAGAAAATAACTAAACGAACTTACACACATGTAAACAGCATTACACAAGATTATGAAAGAACGTTTTTATGGAATCAAAGATCAAGAACACATCTGAATATAAAACGATCACCTTAGAAGAGACGTACAAATTACTAGAGACAACAGCAGACGGGCTTACCGATTCTGAAGTGAAGAATCGTTTTGAGAAATTTGGCAGTAACGAAATAGTAAGTAAGAAACAAAATGCTCTTCTTGAATTTATTCTACGTTATTGGGGTCCAATGCCGTGGCTGCTGGAACTTGCAATGGGGCTTTCCTTCGCTTTAAATCATTCTCTTGAAGGAATAATAATTTTTTCATTATTAACGGCAAACGCCGTCATTGGGCAGATACACTCAAGCAGTTCACAAAAAATAATGGAACTGTTAAAGAAAAAACTTGCTGTTAAATCAAAAGTTTTACGGGATAAAAAGTGGACAGAGGAAGATGCAAAAGGAATTGTGGTTGGAGATATTGTCTCTGTAAAACTTGGAGACATTGTACCTGCAGATGCAAAAATTGTATCGGGCGAACTTTCGGTTGATCAATCAGCCCTGACGGGAGAATCTCTTCCAATCGAAATACACCCATCGGATATTATCTATTCCGGCTCTGTGGTAAAGCGTGGTGAGGCTACGAGTATAGTAGTTAACACCGGGGCAAACACTTTTTTTGGTAAAACTGCTGAGTTGATAAAAGTCGCGAAGCCGAAGTCGCATCAAGAAGCAATGATGATGTCTGTAGTAAAATATATGATTTATCTCGGTATCGCCGCATCCATTGTCGTTTCAGTCTCTGCTTTACTGATGCATTTAAGTATTCTAATAATGTTGACCTTCGTTATTGTTGTTTTACTGGGAGCTATTCCTGCAGCTCTTCCTGCTGTTCTAACTATTGTACAATCTGTGGGCGCAACAGAACTTGCAAAAAAAGGGGCGCTGGTAACTAAGCTTGACTCAGTAGAAGACGCCGCTTCAATAGATATTATTTGCTTTGACAAGACCGGTACCATCACACAAAACAAATTATCGGTTGTTGATAGCATTCCCTTTTCCGGAAACAAGAAAGAAGATGTTCTAAGAATAGCTTCACTAACATCACAATCGGAAGGGATGGACTTAATTGATCTTGCCGTTTTGGAATTTGCTAAAAAATCCGAAGTAAATTTTAATGAATATAAACAGGTTTCCTATACTCCATTTGATCCGTCTACAAAAAGAACAGAGGCAATGATTGAAACCGGCGGCAAGCAATTCAAGGCTGTAAAAGGAGCTGCGCAAGTGATCATCTCTTTGTGCCATAGTACGGATAAAGGAACTTTAGATGAAGTAAATAAGACTATTGATGGTTTTTCTAAAAAAGGGTATAGAACGATAGCGGTTGCCAGATCGGATGGAGAGGATTTAAATAATCTAAAACTTATTGGATTGCTGCCGCTGGCTGATCCGCCAAGACCGGATTCAAAAACTATGATAGATCAGGCAAGAAAGCTTGGTATAAAGCCATTGATGCTTACCGGAGATAGTATTGATATAGCAAAAGAAATTTCCACACAAGTTGGTATTGGTAATAATATTATCCGAATGGCGGATATAAAAGATTTAAGCGCGGATAAACAATTAGAGATCGTTAGTAAATGCGATGGGTTTGCGGAAATATATCCTGAAGACAAATATAAGATTGTGAATCTCTTGCAATCCGGTGGACATATTGTAGGAATGACCGGAGACGGAGTGAACGATGCGCCCGCTCTGAAACAAGCTGAGATGGGCATAGCTGTAAGCAATTCAACAGATGTAGCAAAAGCAGCGGCAAGTGTAGTCTTAACGGAATCCGGTGTAGGTGTAATCATCGATGCGGTAACAATAAGCAGACAGACATACCAGCGAATGCTGACATGGGTTCTCAATAAAGTTATTAAGGTTATAGAATTTGTCGTTTTTCTCTCTATAGGATTTTTCTGGCTGCATAATATTTTACTTTCTCTTATTGGAATGACTTTACTCGTTCTAGCAAATGATTTTGTCGTTATGACAATAGCAACCGACAATGTTAAGAGTACAAGCAACCCGAATAAATGGAACGTGAAGAATATTATTTTTGCAGCTCTTATTCCGGCGCTTTTCTATGTTTTGGGTGACCTCATTATAGTCCTCATCGGTATCCATTTTTTCCATCTACAATGGAACGAACTTACTTCTCTCGTGATGCTAAGCTTTATAATCAACAGTCAATTTAGGGTATTGATAGTGAGGGAGAGAAGACATTTCTGGTCATCGCTGCCGGGTAAAGGGTTGCTCATATCAACCACGTCGGCAATAATCGGGATTGCACTTATCGCTTTATTCGGAATTTTTGTTCCTTCTTTAAATCTTTTTATAGTTCTTACTGTTTTGGTATTATCGGCGCTCTTTACACTCGCCATTGATTTCCCGAAATATTATTTGTTCAAAAAATTCGGACTGTAAGAGATGAATTATAAAACCACTTACAATGTTAGTGACCTTCCAAGTTTTAAAAACTTGGAAGGGATCCATATTCATTAATCCAGGGATATAGCCTTGCCCTCTTCTCTTTAACGCTAACCTACTTCTCAATAACCGCAGCAAGAATAAGCGATGTTCCCGTTGCCATCACTAAAAGAATCGTATTCATTCCAATATAAATTTCTTTGGTATTGTGGCTGCATGTCTACACTGAATTGAGTACCCACCCAAAAGATGTAGTTCCTTTTTCATCCTTTTGTCCGATTGAATTTAGAGGGGAGTAGCAATAACTTATTTCAAATTAAAAAAGAGTTTTTCAATTCTTAAATAAGATGAATTGAAATAAAACGTTACATAACAACTTAAAAGGAGTACTTAATGAAACATATGAACATGACCATTTTAGCGGGATGTGTTCTCTTCGCAGTCGTGATTGCAGGTTGCGGAAGTAGTGCAGTGGTGCTTAATAAAGAAGCGTCCACGTCAGCGATTCGTGCTGCTGAAGAAGTCGGAGCTTCCGACATTTCCACAGCATCTCTTTATTTGCAACTCGCAAAAGAAGAGTTGGTTAATGCCCAGAGTCTTGCTGAAAAAGGTGAGAAGGAACAAGCTGAGTCAATGCTGAAGCGTGCCCAAGCCGATGGCGAATTGGCAGTAGCGCTCTCTCGAAGTGATACCGACAAGAAAGAAGCTGCAGATGCAATTGATAGGGTACAACAACTCAGAAAAGATAACCAATTACCTAAAGAAAGGAAGTAACCATGAAATCCATAATATATCTTATTGCAATGGTATTTGCTGGATTGCTCGTTGGGTGTGGTGCAAGTATCCCCCCGACCGAGCTTGTTAACGCACGTCAAGCTTATCAACACGCAAGTATAAGCCAAGCGGCACAATTAGTACCGGCGGAGTTGCACAAGGCACAAGCCGCACTTGCCATCGCCGAGAAATCTTTCCAGGACGATCCTAAATCATTCAAGACCCGTGATCTCGCCTACATTGCGGATCGCAAAGCCAAAATGGCTGAAGCTTTAGCTATTACAGCTGCTGAAAATGCAACCGCTGCAAAAGCGAACAAAGATTATCAGTCAACACAAACAGAGATTGTGAAGAGTGCAAAAGAAGACCTTGCTGCTTCGGAACGTAATGCTGCGCTTAAAACAGAACAGCTTGCCGCAGAACAAAAGGCACGTGCAGATGCTGATAAGAGAACCGCGGATGCACAAGCAGCTCTTGCAAAACTCGCTGCAGTTAAGGAAGAAGCTCGCGGACTTGTAATTACACTTTCGGGCAGTGTTCTCTTTGCTTCAGGTAAATCGGCACTCTTGCCGGCGGCGCAAGATCGGCTAAACCAGGTTGCCGCTGCACTGTTAGAGACAAAAGAGAGAAAATTGGTCGTTGAAGGTCACACTGACTCGCAGGGTTCTAACAGTTCCAACCAGGTGCTGTCGCAGAAACGTGCAGACGCAGTGCGGTCATATCTAATTTCGCGCGGTTATCCGGGCGATCTTATTCAAGCGCAGGGAATTGGTGAAGATAGACCAATTGCAGACAATGCCAATGCCGAAGGTAGAGCCAACAATCGAAGAGTAGAGATTGTGGTTGATCGTTCAGCAAAATAGTGAAGAAGTAATTGCAAATAATTTTAGAAAAGAGACCCGGGAATTAGCCGGGTCTTTTGAACCTTTTTGTTTGCTGAATAGTTTTTTTCATGAATCACTATTTCAGACGTTCTTCTAATCAAGGAAGATTGTTTAAAAACAATCATGGTTATTAAATGATCAAATAATTTCTTATCAACTTCAAAAAAAGGAATAACAATGAAAGCACAAATAACTCTTCTTGGAATTATCGTTATGATGTTTGTTCTTGCAATCCCTGCTAATGCCGGTGGAAAAGGCGAGATTCAAAAATACTTTAACGATGCCGCGAACAAAGTGAAAGCTACAGAGAACGTAACAGAGAAGCGCACAATTCTCGATGAATCATTGAAAGGTATGACAAAAGTCTTAAACATGGTTCAAAGTTCGCCATTAATTTCTAATGAGGATGGCACTGCCATAGGTCATATTAAAGCATCACTTCAAGAAAAGCAGGATGAACTTACCGGCAATAATGGCTATCAACGTGTACCGGATACACAGCTCAATAATTTCTCTAATTACGTCGTGCAGAGTATGGAGCAAGCAGAGACAATAACTATCAGTCTTGTCGCGTTGCTTCTGATTATCATACTGGTTGTACTTTTGGTATAAATAGTTTCTCTCCGGGCGAATATTTATATATGCGGAATCTACACAGCTTTTTGTTCAAGGGTGCCACATACCCGACGCTTTTTATAAGTGTTTGTTATGCGGTACTCTTTATGTTGTCGTCTTCGTGCAGCGCTAACCTTCCTGTTCAGCGTGAAGCACAACAGATGGAAAAGAGTGTACTCGAAGTGAAGTACTCGATTGTGTGTATCATTCACGGCGATGGTGACTATCTCTATCACGATACCAAAGGGAATGAATTCAAAGCGGATGTGGAAGCCCTTGCAGGAGCAAAAAGAGTTGCGCAACAAAATCCCAACGCCGAAGTGTTTATCTTTCACCAAAAACCCAAGAGACACTTTCTCTTCTTTTTCCCGCTCCGTGATGGAGAGTTTTTTTATTACCGGAACGGTCGGCTCATAGCAAATGAATTGTATTGGCGCGATAACGAACAAGCACGGTTTGAACATGAAGTAGAATTATATCGCCGCTTCCATGTGGAGAATCAGCGAGAGATGGTGAGCATGTTCCTTTATTATGGACACGAAATTCCTGAGTTCGATGGCGCAGGTTATGATGCATCTTATCCGGATCGGATGTTCACTGTTACTGACCTTGTGAGCGGGTTGAAAGATTTTACACGTGATTCAACAAGGTTCGACCTCATGATACTTTCCACTTGTTTTGGCGGAACACCTTACACTATCGGTGCGCTTGGATCGTTTGCAAAAACAATTATCGCTTCGCCTGAGAATCTTCATTTATCCTACTTTGATCTCAAATCCCTGGAGCGATTGGATTTGAGGATGCGGGATGGAGATGTGTCCACGTTTGCGAAAAGGTTTGCTCACCAAACATTTGATCGATTGACGAAGGATGTGCAGACAGAAGTCAGCGTTGCGGTGTATGATATAGATAGTACGCATGAATTTTTAAACTCAGTTCAAAAGGTTTATAATAAGACGTTGACCACTCTGGATGGAAAGACACAACCTGCTAAGACAATGATCGAACACTGCGATTGCGGAGACCTGCCCAGTTATGTATTGCCTACGATTAACGCGGGAGTTAATATATTTTACAGACCGGCGCTTTTTGGAAGATCAAAATACAAACAGAATCATTCAGGATGGGAATGTTGGAGGAATATTATTCCATAGTGCGGCAAGCCGCAAGTATAATGTTGAAAGCTAAAAACATAAACTTAACTTAAGACTTTTCAAATGTTGATGAGACATATATGACAATTTCATAGAGTCTTAAGAAATTGAAAAAGCTGTCCCTTCAACCAAATATATTGTGTGGCGGATTATTCACTCACCGAAAAGATGTAGTTCCTTTTTCATCCTTTTGATGGATTGACTTAAGTAATGGGTAGTTCTATCTTTTCTTAAACATAAGGTGGTATTATGACGAAGATCGATAAAAGAGGAAAAAATAAATTAGTTAATAATCCGACCCTAACGAAAACCAAATTTAAATCCGCAGATAAAGTAAGTGAATTCGCCGAGAACATCATAAACACAGTTCGGGAGCCTTTAATTGTTTTGGATCAAGATTTAAGAGTTATAAAAGCAAGTCATTCGTTCTACGACTTCTTTAAAGTAACCTCAAAAGAAACAATTGGAACGCTTATTTATGATCTTGGGAATCAACAGTGGAATATTCCTAAACTGAGAGAGCTGTTAGAGACGATCCTGCCTGAAGAGACAACCTTCAACGACTATGAAGTTGAACACAACTTTACTACAATCGGTAAACGCGTGATGCTCTTGAATGCCCGGCAAATTAAAAGAGCTTTTGGGAAAGAAAAAATAATTCTTCTTGCTATTGAGAACATCACCGAACGGAAACATGCAGAAGAATCTATTAGTGAAAATAATCGCGTAACTAGCGAATATTTAGACATTCTTTTAAATCATGCATTTGCACCAATTATTATTTGGGATCCCTCATTGGTGATTACACATATCAATAATGCTTTCGAAAAACTGAGTGGTTATAGTTTGAGAGATTTAATAAATAAAAAGATTGCTATTCTTTTTCCCCAAAATCAAATCGCTTCAACACTGGAGCTAATAAAAAACACTCTACTAAGCGATGAAAGACCGGAACTTATTGAAATAGATATTTTAACAAAAGATAAGGGTCTTAAAACAGTCCTTTGGAATCCGGCAAACATTTATGATAAGGAGGGGAAATATATTGTCGCAACAATTGCACAAGATATTACCGATCGTAAACATTCGGATGAATCGTTACGGATGAGTGAAGAAAAATACCGGAATCTGATAGACAACATGACAGAAGGAATATTCATTTCAGATGAAAAAGGGACCATACTCTTTGCCAACAATGCCTTGGCGCGTATTCATGGTTTTGAGAGCCATGATCAATTATTAAATAAAAATTTTATGGAATTCGTTGAGCCGTCGGCAAGAAAAGAAGTGTTAAAGAATTTTAAAAACGAAATACAATTAGGAAAGAGTGGTCATGAAGTAGAAATACCTATTGTAACTGCGGATGGTTCAATAGCGTATATTCTGATCAAACCGGCGGTTATTCGCGATGAACAGCAAATTACCAGCATAAGTGGAATTGTTCGGAATATTACCGAGCGAAAGAAAGCCGAACAGAAAGTACGAGAAAGTGAAAAGCGTTTTAGAACTATTTTTGATCAAGCCCCTATTGCCATAGCTTTACTTGATAAGCAAGGTCATCCTGTTATTTCAAATCTACCTTTGTCCAAAATGACTGGTTACAGCAGTGCGGAACTGTCGAAAATGAAGTTTACTGATTTTACGTTTCCGGAAGATATTGATAAAGACATGAACCAATTTTCCGATTTGATCGATGGGAAAATATCCATGTATAGCATGGAAAAAAGATATATTCATAAAAACGGAAACATTGTCTGGGCTAATCTTTTTGTTACCATGTTACGTGATGAGAACGGGATGCCCGGGGAAATTATTGGGATGGTAGAAGATATCACCGAGCGCAAGCGGACGGAAGAAAAATTACGAGGAAGCGAAGAGCGGTTCCGGCATTCATTTGATTATGCAGCTGCAGGTATTTGCATTGTTGGTACTAATGGGAAATTCCAAAGAGTTAATAAAGCTTTTAGAGAAATGATAGGTTATAGTGAAGATGAATTAAAGAATTTAACTTTTACTGATATCACTTTCCCCGATGATTTATCTATTGGTTTATCTCAATTTGGGAGAATGTTAGATGGTGAAATTGATAGTATTTCATTTGAAAAACGTTACATCAGAAAAGACAAACGAATAATATGGACTTATGTCTCTACATCATTAGTTCGAGATGTCAATCAGAAGTCTCAATTCTTTATTACTCAAATAATTGACATTACCGATCGCAAACTTGCAGAAGAAAAATTACAGGAAAGCGAAGGGAAATACCGTTCGTTTTTTGAAAACAGTATGGACTCAATACTTTTAACAAGTCCCGATGGGAGGATATTTTCAGCAAATCCTGCAGCGTGCAAGACGTTTGGATATTCGGAAGAAGAACTTATTAAATTGGGTAAATCCGGTATAGTAAATATGAATGATCCCCAATTATCCCTTCTGCTTGCGGAGCGGGCATTGAAAGGAAAAGCTCGGGGTGAACTAACATTTATTCGGAAAGACGGGACACACTTTCCATCAGATATTTCTTCAGCTATTTTTAAAGATCAAGAAGGTCTTGCACGCGCGAGTATGATTATCCGTGACATTACCGAACGTAAACGAGTGGAGAAAGAATTAATTGAAGCAAAAGAAAAAGCGGAACAATCCGATAAACTAAAAACAGAATTCCTCGCGCAAATGTCGCACGAGATTAGAACTCCCTTAAATGCAATAGTTGGAAATACTGATTATCTAAATGATGTGTTTAGAGAAAAACTGGATACCGATACCCGTGACTGCTTTGCCAGTATTAATCTTGCCTCGGAAAGAATGATACGGACTGTAGATTTGATATTAAATGCGGCGGAATTACAAACGAGCGGATATAAACCGCATAATGTAAAAGTCGACCTCAATTCTGACATACTTTATAAATTGTATCTCGAGTATCAACTTTCAGCCAAACAAAAAGGATTAAAGTTTAGCTATACGTGTAAAGAAAAAGAGACGAAGCTAATACTAGATGAATACAGCGTTACTCAAATCTTTGCCAACTTGATAGATAATGCCGTTAAGTATACAAAAAATGGAAAAATAGAAATGCTCTTAGAAAAAAATAATACGGGGAATCTAATAGTTGAAGTAAAAGATACTGGAATTGGAATAAGTAAAGAATTTTTGCCAAAAATGTTCGATCCGTTTGTTCAAGAAGAGCAAGGGTACACGAGAAGTTATGAAGGGAACGGACTTGGATTAACCCTTGTTAAAAAATATTGTGAATTAAACAATGCAACCATCGAAGTTGAAAGTGAAAAAAATGCGGGGTCGACATTTAGAATAATTTTTAACAAAAAAATTACAGAGGCATGAAAGTGAAAAAAATGCTTATCGTAGAAGATGATGATATCTCCCGGAATTTACTTAAAAGGATTTTTAAGAATGATTTTGAAATTGATGTCTGCGAATCTGCAGATACCTATTACGAAAAACACAGCGGTACAAATTTCGATATAATAATAATGGATATTTCGTTGAAAGGATCGAGGAATGGTCTTGAGTTAATTAAGGAGATTAAAGGAGCCAAGTCCTATACTGGCACTCCGATCCTTTGCCTAACAGCGCATGCGCAAACTAAAACTCGACAGACAGCAATCGAATCCGGTACGGATCTTTTTATTACAAAACCAGTTCAGAATAGCATACTTAAAGAAGCAGTCGAATCCCTCTTAAATTCAAAACGGGAAAGAGATCAATTAAAAATTTTATAGATGTTCGAACTCTGGATTGAGGTAGTTGAAAAATATTAAGTTATTTATGTTTTCTAATCAAACCCATTTTGCTTTCTTTTGGAAATAGTCTTAAAAAATCAGACGAAAGAGTTAATCCATTTTTCATCCCTTTGTCCGATTGATTCCTTCTTCATAATTGGAGATAATGAAAACAGAATAAAACCAAATAAGCTTTTTTGAACTGAAAAACAAATTTAGGTAATGTTATAACCGAAGGAGATTTAAAATGACAAATGAAGAAAAGGGAATGGGAAAAGGGTTACTGATTGGAATTTTTACCGGTGTTGCTGTTGGGACAGTCATTGGGCTTCTGTACGCTCCGAAATCCGGGAAGAAGTTACGCCGGGATATAAAAACCAAATCACAGGATTTGGTTGACGATGCTGACGAATATATTTCGAATGCTAAAAAGAAAGCTTCGCAGTTAATCAACGACGTAAAAAAAAAATCCGAAGTATTGGTTAGCGATGCTAAAGAAATGATAGACGCTCTTTTGGACGAATCTGAGAAAATTCTGAACGATGCAAAAAGCAGAGTTGAAAATTACATCGAGACAGGCAAAGGTAATCTTGAGAACGAGAGCAATCCTTTCAAAAATCATAAATAAATTCGAGAATTGAAAACCGAAGAACCCAGCTTATGTTTTCAATTCCATGAATATTCTTCTTTTTCTACTACTCGAATTACCGGGTGGAGATGGGGATTATTCCCTTTCCACCTTCTTTTGAACTTTCCAGGGGTATCTTCCTACCGGTTAAACTCTTCCGATGAAAGCACGATGTAAAAAAGCTCCGCCAAAGGATGTAGTTCCTTTTTCATCCTTTTGACCGATTGAATACTTCCCCTTAACTAGTGATAATGGAACCGGAATTAAAATCTTATAATCTTTTGAGATAGAAAAATGATACTTGTCAGCATTTCTTCCACGGAAGAAAAATTTGTAATCCGGTTAAAACACAAAATTGATTACGTAGTCGAGAAAAAATTTGGGAAAATAATATTCGGAAACACGAGAACATTTTCCGTGTTTGTGCAATTATTCCTCTCCAGTATTAAACTGATTATTAAAGAGGCATTCGTGAGGTCCCGCAGATGAATATCTTAATGGTCTACCCGCTGTATCCAGATACCTTTTGGAGTTTTAAACATGCTCTGAAATTTGTATCAAAGAAAGCAAGTTTTCCACCATTGGGACTTTTAACCGTTGCCGCTATGCTGCCCGAAGATTGGTGTAAAAAGCTAATTGACATGAATGCAAAGAAGTTGACAGACGATGATATTCTTTGGGCAGATTTTGTTTTTATCAGTGCGATGTCTATACAAAGTGAGTCTACCGGCGAAGTGATACGAAGATGTAAAAAGTTAAATGCAAAGATAGTTGCCGGGGGACCTTTATTTACGAGCCATCCGGATCAGTATAAGGACATCGATCATCTTATTCTTAATGAAGCCGAAATTACACTTCCACAATTTTTAAGCGATCTGCACGAAGGAAGACCGAAGAAAAAATATACTTCGGAAGAATGGGCGGAAATTACTACTACCCCCTTACCGCTCTGGGATCTTGTATCAATGAACAATTATACATCTATGAATGTCCAATATTCACGCGGCTGCCCCTTTGATTGCGATTTCTGCAATATCACGGTTCTGTATGGAAGGAAACCTCGCACAAAAGCGAAGGAACAGATGATAGCCGAATTAGATGCAATCTATGTTACCGGATGGCGGGGAGCCGTCTTTTTTGTTGATGATAATTTTATTGGCAATAAAGCAAAATTAAAAAAAGAAATTCTCCCGGCAATTATTGAGTGGAATGAAAAAAGAAAAAACCCCTTTAGCTTTAGTACGGAAGCATCCATCAATCTCGCAGATGACGCTGAACTAATGCGGCTTATGGTTAAAGCAGGGTTTGACGCCGTATTCATTGGTATTGAATCTCCGAACGAAGAAAGTCTCATAGAGTGTAATAAAATTCAGAATAGAAATCGTGATATGATCTCTAGTGTAAAAATAATTCAAGATGCAGGGATGGAAGTGCAGGGGGGATTTATTGTAGGCTTCGATAACGATCCACCGTCAATCTTTGATAAACTTACAAACTTTATCCAGGAAAGCGGAATAGTTACTGCAATGGTAGGGCTGCTAAACGCGCCACAAGGAACAAAGCTTCAAAAAAGACTTCTTAACGAAGGAAGAATGTTAAACAATTTTACCGGAAACAATACAGATTTTTCAATCAATTTTATTCCGCACATGGATACGGGGGAACTCCTCGACGGATACAAAAAAATAGTGAACACTATCTATTCACCTAAATATTTTTATGAACGCGTAATGCTCTTCTTGAAAGATTTTGAGCCGAAGGGCCAAAAAGTTTTTCATCTGGATCCGAATTATATCGTAGCGCTTTTTAAATCCATGTTCAAACTGGGATTGATTGGTGAGGAAAGACTCTATTACTGGAAACTATTCTTCTGGTCGTTATTCCGTAAACCGCAGTTATTTTCTTTAGCTATACAGTTTACTATTTACGGATTCCATTTCAGAAAAGTATCAAATACTTTTTATTAGGATTATTTGCAGCGCATCAATCGTTCTGAGAGCGACTGATTAAACGGGAACATTATTAAATATAGTGAACAATAAATAAATGAAAGGGAGCAATGGAACTATCAACGTTTATCTTAATTATTTTCGGGATGCTGACGCTAGTTAATGTCATTTACAAAAAAGTATTTTACCCGGAATTGAAAGAGATGGACAAAGAACCCGATGAAAATTCTTAAAAAAATTGCAGCATAATTACTTTTACTTTACAACAACTAACTAAATATCGAGGATAAAATGAAACCAAGTATTGAAATCTCAACTGAAAATTTAAAAGGAGTTGCGACACTTCTTAACACATTATTAGCAGATGAATATCTGCTCTACACAAAAACACGTAACGCGCACTGGAATATTCAAGGGAAAAGTTTCATCGAGTTGCATAAGTTTTTCGAAAGTCAGTACGACTCGCTGAATATTATTATTGATGATACCGCTGAAAGAGTCCGTGCACTTGGACACTTCGCTCTGGGTTCGCTAAAAAACTTTTTAGCCATGGCGCGACTGGTTGAGCAAAATGATGATTTCGGCGATCAAGATCACGTCTTACAAACACTGCTCCAGGATCACGAATCTATTATCCGTTCCTTGCGGAAAGACATCACGATTATTAGCGATGACTTTAAGGATCTGGGCACTGCTGATTTTATGACGGGACTCATGGAGCAACACGAAAAAATGGCGTGGATGCTCAGAAGTTATTTTCAATAATAAAATAATCACTTGCAAGGAGAATAAAATAAAATCCAGTTATAACCTTTTTGAGGTTACGAAAAATTAAGAAAGAGATATTCATTTTGAAACAATTAGAAACAAGTGCAAGTATCAACCGTATCGCTTTTATCGGAAATTATTCACCACGCCAATGCGGCATCGCAACGTTTACTACCGATTTGTGTGAAGCACTCGCTGCCCACTATGTTGGAACAACATGTATTGCATTACCGGTTAATGATACTGAGGAGGGGTATGCCTATCCATCGCGCGTTCGATTTGAAATTATAGAAAAGGACATTACTTCTTACCGGCGTGCCGCAGACTTTCTAAATATCAACAACGTTGATATGGTCTGCCTGCAATTCGAGTATGGAATCTTTGGCGGAAGAACGGGCAGTCACATTCTTTCACTTTTGCGTGAACTAAGAATGCCCATAGTTACAACTTTGCACACAATTTTAAAAGATCCTGATCCCGACCAGAGACGGGTATTGGAAGAAGTTGCAGCATTATCAGATCGGTTGATCGTTATGAGCGAACGCGGTTCTGAATTTTTACAAAAAATCTATAATGTATCGCCTAAAAAGATTGATCTTATCCCGCACGGTATTCCTGATGTTCCCTTCGTTGATCCAAGTTTCAACAAAGACTTATTTGGAGTTGAAGGAAAAACAGTGTTACTCAGTTTTGGGTTACTCTCCGCTAACAAAGGGATTGAAACGGTTATTTCAGCTATACCTAAAATAGTCGCACGTTATCCCGACTGTGTTTATATGGTAGTAGGAGCCACACATCCCCATGTTATTAAAAACGAAGGTGAAACATACCGGCTTTCTCTTCAATTGTTAGCCCATCAAAAGGGTGTAGAAAGTAATGTTATCTTCTACAACCGTTTTGTTACTCTCGAAGAACTCGTTGAGTTCATCGGAGCCGCCGATATCTATATCACCCCTTATCTCAACGAAGCTCAGATAGTATCCGGGACTCTGGCTTACACAGTTGGCGCCGGTAAAGCCATTATTTCTACACCATATTGGTATGCGCAGGAAATTCTTTCTGATGGTCGGGGTGTGTTGGTTCCGTTTCATGATCCGGAAGCTTTGGCTGATGAAGTGATCAATTTGTTAGATAACGAAGCCGAACGTCATGCAATGCGCAAGCGTGCTTATATGCTTGGACGTACAATGATTTGGTCCGAAGTTGCTCAACGGTATATGGAAAGTTTTAAACGTGCAAGAGCGGAGCGCCGTCATTATATTCCACCTGGATTTACCGCAAAAGCGCTGGATAAACATCCGGGCGAACTGCCTCCTTTAAAACTCGATCATTTAGATCATCTAACAGACTATACCGGCATTTTGCAACACGCCCTTTTTACGGTGCCAAATTATTCTCATGGTTATACAACCGACGACAATGCACGGGCTCTTTTAGTCAGCATTCTTTTGGATAAATTAGGGAATCAGAAAAGTTTAGGATTGGCTTCCCGCTATCTTGCATTCCTCGGATTTGCATTCAACAACAAAACAAAACGTTTCCGGAATTTTATGGACTATCAACGAAATTGGTTAGAAGAGAATGGTTCGGACGATAGTCAGGGGCGTTCTCTTTGGGCGTTAGGAACTGTATTGAATCACTCGAATGCACTGGCTCTGAAAGGTTTGGCGGGTTGGTTGTTCGAACAAACGCTCCCTATCATTCTCTTAACTACCAGTCCACGTGCCTGGGCATTTGCACTTATAGGTATTTATGAATACTTACAAAAATTTGGTGGTGACCGCAGAGTAAGTCAGGTGCGGGATGAATTAGCAAACCGTCTCCTTGCATTATATAACAGCAACCGCACTGAAGCATGGCACTGGTACGAAAAGTCGCTTGCCTATTGTAATGCAGCACTTCCACATGCCCTCCTCATATGCGGAAAATCAATTTCAAACAAAGCAATGACGAACGCCGGGATAGAGTCGCTGAGTTGGCTTGCCGATTTGCAGCGCTCCAAGGCAGACCATTTTGTTCCGATTGGATCTAATGGATTTTATCAGGAAGGAGGGGAGAGAGCTCGTTTTGATCAACAGCCTGTTGAAGCACAAGCGATGGTATCTGCTTGTCTCGAAGCATTCAGAATTACCGGAGACAAATTATGGAACAAAGAAGCCCGCCAGGCATTTGAATGGTTCCTCGGACGTAATGATCTAAATCTTTCTGTTTACGACCCGACGACGGGTGGTTGCCGTGACGGATTGCATTCGGACCGTCTTAACGAGAATCAAGGCTCAGAATCAACGTTAGCATTTCTCCAATCATTACTTGAGTTACGACTAGCCGAACAAACACACTTATCAGTGGAAGTATTAAAATGAACAATCAACATGAAGAACTTTTCCACCGTAATAAATTAAATCCGATTCTTACAGCGAATAATTGGCCATATCCTATAAACAGTGTATTCAATGCAGGCGCAACATTACTGCCTGATGGAACCACATTGCTTCTGTGTCGTGTGGAAAACCGGAGTGGACTTTCTCACTTTTGTGTTGCCCGTTCTGCAAATGGAATAGATGGCTGGCAGATTGATCTTCAGCCAACGCTCTTACCTGATCCTGAAAACTATCCGGAAGAAAAATGGGGCATTGAAGACCCGCGCATTACTTTCGTTGAAGAATTAAAAAAGTATGCAGTCGTCTATACCGCTTTCACGCGTGACGGTCCCGGAGTTGCCTTAGCGCTCACAGAAGATTTCCACACTTTTGAACGCCATGGTATTATAATGTCACCGGAAGATAAAGATGCTGCATTACTTCCTCATAGAATTGGAGGTCATTGGGCTTTGATTCATCGGCCTGTAAGTGCACCGAGAGCGCACATGTGGATTTCCTATTCACCGGACTTGATCCATTGGGGGAGTCACAAGTTAATGATGGATGCAAGAAAAGGGGCGTGGTGGGATGCAAATAAAATTGGTCTCTCAGCTCCGCCTATCGAAACACCGGAAGGGTGGCTGGTGATTTATCATGGAGTAAAGCAATCGTGCGGAGGATGCATTTATCGATTGGGACTCGCTCTGTTTGATCTGAACAAACCTGAAATATGCCTTAAGCGAGGGAACGAATGGATTTTCTCTCCGGAAGAACCTTACGAACAACGCGGTGATGTCGGGAATGTAGTATTCCCATGCGGATACACTATCGGCCCGGATGGTGATGCTATCAACATATATTATGGCGCAGCCGATACATGTATTTCATTAGCTGCCGGAAGTATTAAAGAAATGCTTAGTTGGCTTGAACAACATAGCAAATAAAAGAAAGGATTATCATGAATACCAAAACCAATACGCCCCTTGTTCTTTCGTTTATTATTGTGGTAATAGTTTTCCTCCTCTCTTGCGGTGGAGCTATTACAATGACAATGATGAGCAGCAATCTGAACAAAAACGGAATGATGAACAACATCAGTTGGATGTGGATGCCAACCTTAGTTGCTTTACTTCTTAGTGTTTTACTGGGTTGGGTGATATTTTCAAAAAAAGAATAATTAAGTAAATAGAGTTCATTTTCATCAAAAAAAGGAAAGTAATGAAAGCATTAGTATATCATGGACCAAATAAACGAGGATGGGAAGAAAAACCTAAACCCACAATTAAGAATTCTTCCGATGCAATTATCAGAATAACAAAAACAACTATATGCGGAACCGATCTTCACATTATGAAAGGAGATGTTCCCGAAGTGATTGATGGACTTATACTTGGACATGAAGGAGTAGGAGTTGTTGAGGAGGTTGGATCGGCTGTTCTAAATTTTAAAGCAGCTGATAAGGTTCTAATCTCATGTATCTCATCCTGCGGAATTTGTGATGCGTGCAAAAAGGGAATGTATGCTCATTGCGAAACCGGCGGTTGGATTCTCGGTCATTTGATTGATGGAACTCAAGCTGAATTTGTGAGAATCCCTCACGCGGATACAAGCCTTTATCATATTCCGGATGGTGTTGATGAAGAAGCGATTGTAATGTTGAGTGATATTTTACCGACAGGTTTTGAGTGTGGAGTTCTTAAAGGCGAAGTTAAACCGGGAGATACGGTCGCAATTGTTGGAGCCGGACCAATTGGTCTTGCAGCGCTCCTAACAGCACAATTCTATTCACCCGCTGAGATCATTATGGTCGACTTAGATGAAAATCGGTTAAGTGTGGCGAAAACGTTTGGAGCAACAAAGCTTGTTTCTAAAAATGCTGTTGATGAAATAATGAAATTGACAAACGGTAAAGGGGTTGATGTTGCTATCGAAGCTGTTGGGATATCGGCTACGTTTGATATCTGCCAAGCTATTGTTGCGGCGGGTGGACATATAGCCAACATTGGTGTACACGGCAAAAGTGTCGAGTTACATCTTGAAAAGTTATGGTCGAAAACTATCACGATTACAACACGTCTCGTTGATACGGTAACAATTCCAATGTTGTTAAAGACAGTACTTTCGGGGAAGGTACAACCTGAAAAACTGATCACCCATCGGTTTGCGTTGAATGAGATAATGAAAGCGTACGACACCTTTGGGAATGCGGCAAAAGAAAATGCGCTTAAGGTAATACTTACAAATTGATTGAGTTAGATAAAAAGCGGAACAAATCGGAAAAAGAATTGAAAGATTGGAAAAATCCACTAACTGTTTTAATAGAAAATAATGATCTAATGACAAGAGTACAATGAAACTGCGTAAAAAATATATCGTGTCGTCGGTGTTGTGTTCCTTAATGATCTTGATGGAAGGCTGTTCTTCTTTCGCACTTGTAGATGTGTGGAATGATCCTTCATATCATAAATCTCCTTTGCAGAAAATTATGGTTATTGCAATAATCAAAGATTCCATTCAAAGGCGAATTTGGGAAGATGCTTTTGTTAGTGAGCTTTCAAAGCATGGTGTTAACGCCACATCATCTTACCCTTTATTCCCGGATGCATTTTTGGATGCAAATCAAGTTGTTGAGACCGTTAGAAAAGAAGGTTTCGATGGAATCTTAGTGACTCATCTTCTTCACGAAAAAACGGAAACACACTTTGAGGAGAGTATTATTAAAACGGAACAAGTATTACGATATAATATTTATCAAAAAAAATATGACGTCTATTACCATAACCTTCAACATCCGGGATATGTTGAATCTCAAAGCATCGACCACCGTGCAATAGATGTTTGGGTGATAGGTAACGAAGAACGAATGATCTGGAGCGGTACGAGTAACTTTCCCGAACGAAATTCATTGGAAGCCGTTCAAAATGATATCGCAAATCTTGTAACACCGGAATTAACACGGAATGCTATAATTAAACGTGAAAGGTAAAATGATGGTACAAAATACAATTGAAAAAATTGAAGAGAAGATTCGAGCAAACCCTTCTCTCACTGACAAAAACAAAACTGAGTTGCTGAATTTGTTGGCAACATTAAAACCGGAAATGACAAAGTTTTCGGAAACGCAAACCGAACACGCTGAAAGTATTGCCGGTTTCATGGAGCGCTCAACACATGAAGCAATGCGGCAAGAGAAAAATCCGGCGCTTCTAAAACTTGCTGTTGATGGTTTGGCGGCTTCGGTGAAAGGTTTTGAAGTATCCCACCCGCAGTTAGTAGAAAATGTGAATTACATTGCAAATACATTAGCGAACATGGGAATTTAATTATCATGAATGACAATAGAATAGTGATTGGAATTTTTGAAAATGAGTTATATGCCATCATTGCCCAAAGCGATCTCCGCGAAGCAGGCATAAACGCTACCATACTTAAACAAGTCGGCGGAATATTTTTACCATTCCTAACGCAGGATGATGGAGTTCTGCTGATGGTTTCAAGCACTCAAGTAGAAGAAGCCCAAAAAGTACTAAAGACAAAATTTAATTGATGAAGTATGTGTTGATTCTGCTCTTACAGGACTAAGATTGATCCGACAAACTCAACGCAATGATAGAAACTCAATACTGTTAGTGAATGAATTAACGGGAACATTCAGGAGAAGATCGGCTTTATAAATTTTAAAGAGAAAATGGAAACGGAATTATTTATTAAACTAATCAAGAAAAGATCGCAAACATGAACGTAAAAACAATAGGTCTAGTTATAACCGTAATAGGTTTGGTGATGACACTCTATACCGGATTTAATTATGTAACAAAAGAAAAAATAGCGGACATTGGCAGTGTCCAAATAACAAGGGACAAAGAACATTCGGCAAGTTGGTCACCCTTTATCGGGATAGGTATTATGGTAATCGGCGGGGTTGTTTTTTTATCCGGGAAAAAGAAATAGTCCGGACTTAATAAAAACTGAATTGATAAACATGGAAAAAACATTCAATAACTTTAAAATTGAAGGAGCTAAAATGAAACGAAAAATAGGTTTGTGGATAGATCATACTAAAGCAGTTATCGTAAGTATCACAGGGGATCTGGAAGAAATTAAATCAATCCCATCAGACATGGAGGAACATGTTCGGTTTTCAGGTGGGGCTCAAAAAACCACTGAAGAAGACATTCGCGATAGACGATTTACTAATCACCTCAACAAATACTACGATGAGGTGATTACGATGATTAGAGATGCAGAATCTATTCTAATCATTGGTCCCGGGGAGGCGAAAATTGAATTCAAAAAACGCCTTGAAGCTGGAAAGCAAAATGGACATGTGGTAAATATCGAAACAGCCGACAAGATGACCGATCCGCAGATTGCGGCAAAAGTAAGAGGATATTATTCGAATTAGATTTCACTGGATTTTATCGCAAACATACAATGGGCAATAGTTGAATACATCAGAAAAATATTTAGACATCTCTTCTGAGAGAGTTTCACGTTTAAATCTAAAAAAGAGAGATGGTTTGGAACTGATCCATTTTGGAATACAAGTAAAATACAGAACTCTCTTTAAGCTACTAGTTATTGGATTCTTAGGATTCACCGGGGCAGGTATTATCTTATTCCTTACAAGCCGGTACGGCGCCGGGCTAACACCCGATTCGGCAGCTTATATTTCGGCGGCAAGAAATTTAGCTGAGGGCAACGGTTTTCTTACCTATAACGGCTTGCATTTAGTTGTTCAACCTCCTCTCTATTCTATTATTTTGGCTGTGATAAAAAATATAACTTCAGTAGACCCACAAATGGCGGCGGGTTATTTAAATGCTTTTCTTTTTGGGCTCATCATTAATTTGTCCGGATTGTTATTGCTTAGATATTTGAAGTCATTTGTGCTAATACTTCTGGGGACAGTATCGGTTCTGATTTCCTATGCACTTGTTCAAGCATCATTGATGGCGCTGTCTGAACTCCTTTTTATTTTTCTCCTCCTTTTATTCCTTTATAGTTTTGGAACATATCAGGCTAAGCGGGATTTTATTTCCTTTTTTGTTTTCTCCATCTCGGCGGCTTTAGCTTGTTTAACCCGTTACACCGGAATTGTTATGATTTTACTAGGGGTACTGAGCATCTTTTTTTTAACAAGAAATACGAAGAAAGAAATATTTTGGCATGCAGTTATCTTCTTACTTATTTCTGTTTTACCAATCTCTGTTTGGGTAATTAGGAATTATTTTATTTCGGGAACCCTTGTTGGGCTGAGAGCCGCCTCATCCTATACTCTCCTGGAGAATTTTACATTTTTCTACAACACTGTTTCCCCCTGGTATTTGCCGTTTAATTCGATTGTGATCTCTTTCATTTTAATTTTTCTGGTTTTTGCAATCTGGATTTTATTCAAATCATCGAAACAAAAATCTTGGAACAGAGATGTTATAAATCTCATTGGTCCAAGTCTCATGTTTGTGGTATTGTATTCAGCAGTCATTCTTGTTTCATCTACCACCACGGCGTATGACAAAATTTCCGATAGATTACTTTCTCCAATCTATATCCCGGTAATTTTCACTTTGTTTTTTATCACTGATAAAATTCTCAGAAGGTTAGTAGAGATCACTCGTTTGAAGTCAATAACTTTATTCTTTGTTATTGGCATTACTCTTTTGATGAGCTATCCGGCTACGAACACAATGCAAATTGCGGAACAGTACATCGATCAAGCCGGATGGGGATTCAACTCCGATTTGTGGAGGAAGAGCGAAACTCTTGAATATCTTAACCGGCAAAAGCAACTGGGAAAAAGTTTTACATTTTATAGCAATGAACCTGAAGCCGTCTATCTTCAAACAAATTTAACGACCAAGTGTAGTCCCGCCAAAACATTTTATAACTCTCCTCAACTTTTTAGCATTAAGGAAAACCTTAAACAGGGGTGGCTGAATGGGGAAAACGTCTGTCTCGTTTGGTTTAATAATTCTAATCGCAATTATCTTTTTACAATTGATGAGTTGCAAAAAAATATCAAGATGAATGAAATCGCATCTCTGAAAGACGGTAAAATTTATACTTTTTCAATTAGATGAAGGAGTGCATTGAAATTTAGCATCAAAAAAAACTAATCCCTTTTTCATCCCTTTGGACTATTTTTTTGTGTCAGGTATTTATCTATAATTAATTGAGATTTTGAAAAAAAAACAAAGCTCTTTTCTAATAAGTTACATTGCCGGGTGAGAGATGAACATTTGGTGTGAAGCGAAATTATTTATAACAGACTCTATTCCCCGGAAGAGGAATAGACATATTCGGAGATAAAATAGTATGAAAAAAAATGATGTTCAAGCACAACGGAAAGTTCTTCCAAAAGCCCCAACGAGTATTCAAGGATTTGACGAGATCACCGGTGGTGGATTACCGAAGGGAAGACCCACGCTTGTATGCGGAGGCGCGGGTTGCGGAAAGACTCTCTTTGCAATGGAGTTTCTTGTACGCGGCGCTACAGTTTATAAGGAACCGGGTGTATTTATTTCATTCGAGGAAACTGCGAAAGAACTAACGGCAAATGTTGCCTCATTAGGTTTCGACTTGGATAATCTGGTTGAGCAAAAAAAGATTTGGCTTGAGCACATTGACGTTGAGCGTGGTGAAATCGAGCAAACCGGTGAATATGATTTGAAAGGTTTGTTTGTCCGCATCCATCACGCAATTGAAAGCATCGGAGCTAAACGTGTTGTGCTGGATACTATTGAATCACTCTTTACCGTTCTGCCAAACGCAACTATTGTGCGCACAGAGTTGCGCCGGTTATTCGGCTGGTTGAAAAAGAAAGGCGTTACTGCAATAATCACGGGAGAACGAGGTGATAATACATTAACACGCCAGGGGCTTGAAGAGTACGTTTCCGATTGCGTCATCCTTCTCGATCATCGTGTAACAGAACAATCATCTATTCGAAGACTCCGCATTGTAAAATATCGCGGTTCAACTCACGGGACGAACGAGTATCCTTTCCTTATTGATGAAGATGGTTTTTCTGTTCTTCCGGTCACTTCTTTAGGATTAGATTACTACTCATCCTATGAGAGAATTTCTACGGGTGTTCCGCGTCTTGATACAATGCTTTCCGGGAAAGGTTATTATCGCGGTAGTACGGTTCTTGTATCCGGCACAGCCGGTACAGGCAAAACAAGTCTTGCCGCGCAATTTGTTGAAGCGGCGTGTAAAAGAGGGGAACGGGTTCTCTTTTTTACTTTCGAAGAATCCCCTAATCAGATTGAACGGAATATGAATTCAATAGGAATAAAATTAGAACCCTGGATGAAAAAAGGATTACTGAAGTTTCATGCTACACGTCCAACTCTCTATGGGTTAGAAAATCATCTAACCACGAGTATCAAATTGATCAATAAATTTGATCCCTCCATCGTTATCCTCGATCCTATCAATGCATTTGTAATGGGAAAAAATCAAACTGAAGTAAATACCATGTTGGTGCGCCTGGTAGATTTTTTAAAGATGAAGAGGATCACCGCCTTTTTTACTAGTCTTGCCTCTGCTGAAACTAATATGGAAAGTACCGATGTTTACATTTCATCATTGATAGATACCTGGCTGCTTCTGCGCGACATTGAAATTGGCGGCGAACGGAACAGAGGTTTGTATGTACTTAAATCTCGCGGAATGGCGCACTCTAATCAAATCCGGGAGTTCAAACTGACCGACAACGGAATTGAATTGCTTGACGTTTACGTTGGTCCGGAAGGTGTACTGACCGGTTCGGCGCGCTTATCTCAAGAAACAAAAGATGAAGCTGTACAATTATTACGTCTTCAAGAAATTGCGCGCAAACAATTTGGCATAGAGCGTAAGCGTGAAGCAATGGAAGCTCAGATCGTGGTACTCCAATCTGAATTTGAAGCAGAAAAATCAGAAGCGCTTAAAATTATCGGAATTGAAACAGCACTTAATGAACGCTTCTCTCAAGACCAGGCAAAAATGTCTAAGAGCAGGGCAGGGGATGTTGAACCGAAGCTTATAAAAGAAAAGAATCAAAAGTAAAGGTCAAATAAGTTAAGTAGGGAAAAGAAAAACATAAAAGTTTTAAATGATCTCAGTTTTTACCCGATTGTTTTTAGAAGATTAAATGGTTAGTTTTAAATAAGATGAATTTACTTTGAAACGGTTACGTTTCAATTTAGCAAATCACCTTACGCAAGATTATGAAAATCGTAGGGCGATTCTCTGAATCGCCCATCTCTTTTCCTCCTGTTCGCCCTTTTATTGGTCGATCCCGAAAGCTTTCAGGATCGACTTACAAACATGCGTAACGTGACTGAGTAAAATATTCCGGCTTCTTCTAATTTATTTTTAATAAATTGATTTTCTAAGGTACTATGATAACTATATGAGTTTAGCAATGAAGAAGACAATTCCCAAGCGATCACCGGTCGAAAAAAAGAAAGATAACCCCGCAATCCCTTCTTCAAATAATCCGTTTTATGTAGTCGGTATTGGTGCCTCTGCCGGAGGTTTAGACGCTCTCGAAAGATTTTTTGAACATATGCCCGAAAATGCCGGTATGGCTTTTATTGTAGTAACGCATTTAGATCCGGATCACGTAAGTATTATGCCGGAGCTCATTCAAAAATCTACGAAGATGAAATTGTTTCAAGCTGAAGACGGGATGGTCATTCAGCCAAACCATGTTTATGTCGCACCGGCTAATCGTGATTTAGGGATACTTCACGGAACAATCCAACTTATAGAACCTCTTGAGGCGCATGGTTTCAGGCTTCCAATCGATTTCTTCTTCAAATCTCTTTCTGCCGATATGGGAGAGAAAGCAATTTGTATTATCCTTTCCGGTATGGCTTCCGATGGTACTGCAGGTTTAAAAGTAGTGAAGAGTGAATTAGGAATGGTCATGGTTCAGGATCCAAAATCGGCAAAGTTCGATGGCATGCCAACAAGCGCCATTAAAACCGGGTTAGCCGATTACATCCTTCCCCCTGAAGAAATGCCTGAACAGTTAATTAGATATGCGTCTCAAAAAGTTAAGGGAGTTTTATTAGAGAAAGCATTTACCGAAGGAAAAATTCCCGATACCCTTCAAAAAATTTTCATTCTGCTAAGAACCCGCACCGGTCACGACTTTTCTCTTTATAAACAAAATACGATCTACAGGCGTGTTGAGAGAAGGATGAACGTTTCCCAGTTGGATAATCTATCTGATTATATCCGGCTGCTTCAGGAAAATCCCGCAGAAATTGAAAACTTGTTTAAAGAACTTTTAATCGGGGTAACAAATTTTTTCAGAGATCCCGAATCATTCGAAATCTTGAAGAAGATATTATCGGAATTAGTAAAGAGTAAACCGGATAACGGTCAGATAAGAATTTGGGTTCCGGGTTGTTCTACGGGTGAAGAAGCCTATTCCATTGCAATTACTTTACGGGAATGCATGGACGAAGCGAAGAAATATTTCAACGTCCAAATTTTTGCCACAGATATTGATGGCACTGCAATTGAAAAAGCCCGCCTTGGTTCATTCTCAGGAATTGAACCTGATGTTAGCAAGGAACGCTTGAACCGTTTCTTTACTTCCGATGGAATTATTTTTCATATTCGAAAAGAAATTAGAGAGATGCTGATCTTTGCTCCGCAAAATATTATTAAAGATCCCCCATTTACAAAACTCGATCTTCTCTCATGCCGCAATCTCCTGATCTATTTTAATACCGAATTACAGAAAAAAATAATTCCCCTTTTTCATTATAGCCTTTTACCTAACGCGTTACTTTTTCTGGGTTCATCGGAAACGATCAGCGGATTTGTTGATCTCTTTTCGATGGTAGATAAAAAATGGAAAATTTACAAAAGAAGAGATGCTATCTATTCGGCACAACCGTATATAGAATTCCCCGTAGCACGGGCAATAGGGAAAACCGATGAAACAATTGTGAAAAAAATAGAAGTTAAGAACATTACTCAATTAGCTGAAAAAATAATTCTGCAAAGTTACTCACCGGATTGCGTGCTCATAAGTGAAAACGGTGATATCGTTTATATTCATGGGAGAACCGGCAAATACCTTGAGCTTACTCACGGCGTAGCAAAGATGAATATTTTTGAAATGGCGCGTGAAGGATTACAGCAAGTCCTTCCGGTGTTAATTAGAAAAGTTTTATTAACTAAAAGAACTCTGACGTTTGAAGGAATAAAAGTAAAATCTAACGGCAGCGTCCAACTTTTAAATCTCACGGTCAAACCGGTAAAAGAACCCGCTGAAATGCTTGGATCTTTACTGATAATTTTTGAGGAAGTCCCGTCCGAGAAAAAAATGCCGGCTTCAAAAAAAATCCATTATGAAAAGAAGTCGGAAATAATCATCAAAGAACTTGAGCATGAATTAAAAACCACGAAAGAGAATTTACGGTCAACCGTGGAGGAATTGGAAACTTCAAATGAAGAACTTAAATCGACGAACGAGGAGATGCAGTCTACCAACGAAGAAATGCAAAGCTCAAATGAAGAATTGGAAACTTCCAAAGAAGAATTACAATCGCTGAACGAAGAATTAGTTACGGTAAATACCGAACTGCAAAATAAGAATGATGAGCTATCGGTTATTAATAACGATATGAAAAACCTGCTGGACGGTATTAATATCCCGACAATCTTTCTGGATAATAATTTATTGATTAAACGATTTACATATCACGCAACAAAAATTATCAATCTGATCCCGTCAGATATTGGAAGACCGATAAATCATATAGCAACGAATCTTAAATTTGAAAAGTTTTTTGAAGCTGCGAAGGAAGTTTTAAGAACTCTGGTTTATAAAGAGATTGAGCTGCAAACCAATGACGGTATCTGGTACCAAATGCGCATCTTACCTTACCGGACAACAAGTAATATTATTGATGGTCTTGTAGTAACGTTTACCCATATTCACAAATTGAAAACTGCTTACCAGGAGATACATAAGTTGAATCAAGAGGTTCAACTTGCGCGTGAATATTCAGATAATATTGTCAATACGGTAAGAGATTCGCTTCTGATTCTTGATAAAAACTTGAAAGTTCTTTCTGCTAACCGGTCTTTTTATAAAATGTTTAACACTACTAGCGAAAAAACTGTAGGTAAATTTGTATACGAACTTCAAGATAATAATTGGGATATCCCTGAGCTACGGAAACTGCTTGAGGAAATACTTCCCCAAAATAGTTTTTTTGAGGACTATGAAGTCAAATACAATTTTGTAAAAGGGGGCAGCAAGAAATTGCTCCTAAATGCACGTGAGATATTCCAGGGAGATAAAGAATCACAACTTATTCTTCTTGCCATCCATAACCCAAATTTAAAATAATAAGGTACTCTAAAATGAAAAACATGGAAAAGAAACCTGTCAAAACTAGCAAGCCCCGGGTGAAGAAAACAAGCAACCCAAAACAGGAAAAACCGGTTATTGAAAAAGTGGAAGATGTTCAAAGATTGGTACATTTGCTCCAGGTGCATCAAATTGAGTTAGAACATCAAAACCAGGAACTGAGAATAGCGCAAGAAGAATTGGAAGTTTCAAGGAATAAATATGTCAACCTCTTTGATTTTTCACCGATTCCATACTTTACCCTTGACCTTAACGGTGCAATAAAAGAAGTAAATTTAAGCGCCAGTAAAATGTTTGGAATAGACCGGAACAAATTAATCGGGAAGCGTTTTGCTTCTTACATCTCGCTGGAAGAAAAAGAAGTTTTTAATTCGTTTCTTAAAACTGTTTTTAGCTCTCCCGTAAAGCACACTTGTGAAGTAAAAGTGATGAGCAAAGATAAATCACTCTTCAATGTACTCCTTGAAGGGTTAGAAATAGAGGATGCACTTGAACCGGATCGAAGATGTCAGGTCGCGTTAATTGATTTGACGGAATTCAAGCATGTGGAAAATTCTTTAAAAAAATCTACCGAAGAACTTATTATTCTCAACAATACTAAAGATTAATTCTTTTCAATCATTGCTCATGATTTAAGAAGCCCGTTCCAATCATTGCTCGGTTCATCAGAAATCCTTGCCTCAGAGATTGAAAATTTATCGGGTGAAGAGATAAAATCATTAAGCAAAGCGTTATATGATAATTTGAAAAATCTTTATATCCTTCTGGAAAATTTGCTCAATTGGTCAATGATGCAAAGAGACATGATTCAGTATGACCCGGTAAATCTTAACCTCTTTGATGTAGTAAATAAAATAGTTGGAGTATCAACCCAGAGTGCCAAGAAAAAAAATATTTCCATATCCAACAATGTTGATGCAGGGATCATAGTTTACGCAGATGTTGATATGCTTCGCTCGGTTATTCATAACCTTCTCGTTAATGCTATCAAATTCACCCGGGCAGAAGGGCGCATAACTATTTCATCTAGCGAGAAAGCCGGTTTTGTTGAAGTGTCCGTGCAAGATACCGGCATAGGAATGGAACCTGGAAAATTTTCTAGTATTTTCGATTTCGGCAAGCTTAATTCCACATCCGGAACTGATGGAGAGAACGGAACCGGACTTGGATTACCTCTCTGTAAAGAATTTGTAGAAAAGCATGGCGGTAAAATTTGGGTAGAAAGTGAATTAAGAAAAGGATCGATGTTTATCTTCACGTTACGCAAAAAAAAATCATAGCTATTTCACGAGTTGATTTTTGTAGGAATTGTTTTTAATTTTGTCCGGCATACATAACAGGTGTAAAATAATTTCAAGTAAATTTAATGCTATCCCAAATGAAGATTTTCTTTTTTAACAATTGGAGAGGTAATGAAAAAAATACGAATACTACTTATTGAGGATAATCGACTTCTGCGGAACGGCATTGTCTCAATGCTCAAAACACAGGTTGATATGCAGGTTGTTGCCGCTGATGATGGCGAAAACATTCCGGCAGCAATGGAGAAGCACCATCCAGCCGTTGTGCTTCTCGATCTCGGGTTGCAAAGTAAAAACAGTTTGCAAATTGTAAAATTACTGAAGAAGGAATTTCCGGAAACAAAAATAATTGTGATGGATCTTATTCCGCTTCAGACAGATGTTCTTGAATTTGTGCAGGCGGGGGTTGCAGGATTTATTCTTAAAGATGCAGGCATAACCGAGTTTTATAAAACGATTCGATCAGTTTCTGAGGGAGGTAAAGTTCTCCCGTCGAATTTAACCGGTTCGCTTTTTTCTCAAATCGTTAAACACGCGGTTACCGAATTCAAACCTTCCCTCATCGCTAAATCGGTTAGCATGACAAAACGCGAGCTGCAAGTGGTGGAACTGGTTGCAGAAGGAGCGACTAATAAAGAGATTGCGCAAAAACTTCATCTTTCCGCGTACACGGTAAAAAGTCACGTTCATAATATCCTCGAAAAACTTGCGCTTCATACGCGCGTACAGATTGCTAAACACGCCTATAGTTCTGAATCTTACAAATCTACATCAGATACGGCTTCATTGATCACCGATTAATTACCTTCGAGTATCCTGCCCCAAATAGAGGTAGTTCCTTTTTCATCCCTTTGCTTTATTGTTTACTATGCCGTTTCTCCTTATTATAATTCCATATAATTTTGTCATCCACAATCGGACAAATAAAATTATTTTATAAAAACAAGAGATCATAACTTAAACAAAGAGGAAGCTATCATGAGCAAAGGTCAAGACGCTAAAAAGGGTTCAAAGAAAGAACCGGCAAAAACAATGCAAGAAAAAAAGAATGCTAAACGTGATAAAAAAAATGGAATAACGAACCAGGGTCTCCTCACTACAGAGAAGAAGAAATAGGCTGAACCAAAGCGGTTCATTTGAAAAGAGTGAACCGCCGGATAGATGAGTTTAAAATGCTGAAGGTAGTATAAAAAAGAGAGGAAATTATTTTTCTTTCTTTTAGAAATTTCTTGTTCTGTCAAATCATAAAGTTGACGAACGCTTGCGCTTCTTTTTCACTCGCAAAGAATCATCTTTCGCCATAAGTGCCGTAAAGGCTTGTTTTTCGTATTCATAAAGAAGTTCGTAAGCAGTTCCGTTTTTATGTTTATATGCCGATGCCATTTGTAGTTGATAGAGATCTATCCGTTTACGCAATTCTTTTTCATCATACTTCATGAATTGCTTAATATTTTTTATTGCATTTTTTTGAGCCTCAATAACTCTTGGGTCGGCTGGTTCCCACTCCCTCCTTGGTCTTAATCCTTCTTCCGGTTCTTCTTCTAAATATTTTGTTTTTGCTTCATTACTTTCTTTTTGCTCATCATTCCATTGTTTAATATTAATAGCCTCTTCTATCAAATGGTAATGTATTTGTTTGATTATTGCGCTCTCGTTGTCTCTAATTTCTTCCGCGTACTTATACCATTTATAATAATATTCTTTAAGAGCATTCAACCTGTCTTCAGAAAATGCTAAGAGCTTTTTTAAGTTATCAATTCTTTGGCTTGCAATCTGGTCAAGTAATTGTTGAAATGATTTTATCTTCATTTCCGCCCCACAATTTTTATCTCTTTTGGTAAGAAACATTTCAAATCTTCCAATGATTTCACTCTGATCCAGAGCATAACCATAAAAACTATCAACCAATTTGTTTTTTACGTGTTTCTTATATTTTATGTCAAAAGTTCTTACAAAAAGATTTTCAGCAATACCATTGGGATTAATTCCTGTTACGAGCCAAATCATTTCGCTCATTTCATTAGAATCCATCGCATAAACAGTTCTTGCTTCGTGTGAACCAGCATCGGGAACGCAGTAAATAAAATCTTCGATGCCGTCTAATTCACCGAAATTAAAAATTGATAAATGAAGTGCATCTTTATATTTATCTTCAAATGCTTTGGTAAATTCTTTTATATAAAAAATGTCATCTTCTTTATCTTGTTCCGTATGTAAATATTTATTTTTTTGCATTCGTTTCTGCACTATCTATTTTGGGTTTTCTAAACCGTAAAGTTCATAAACTTTAATATTTATTTGGTCTTCACAAGATTCGATATGCCTTTCTATCCGTTTTATCTCGCTTTGCAGTTTAGTATTTGCTTTTTCTTCATTCAGTTGTAAAAGTTGGTCAACGAGTTTGTTCAGTTTAGTGTCGCTTTCTTTATCAATACTTGGTAACGGGAATTGAAGAATATCGCGAATCATTATTTGAGGAAATGTATCATCCTCACTAATTTGAAATTTCTTTTTATAATACCAGCCGATTAAATTGGAGTTTAATATCGCTAATAAACTTTTATAACTATAAGTTTTATCTTTTAACTTAAGAACGAATAAAAGTGTATTGCAGTATGAGGTTTCAGAAATGTAGGTAGCAATTAAAGTTTTACCGACTATTTTCCGAATGAGAATTTTTTCTCCTTCAAAGTTTTCATGATTTCGTGGGGCAGCCAACCATTTACCATACTTTAACCAATTATTTCTATTCCAGAGTAATTTATATCTGTCAATATGTTTGCCATCATAAAATGGAAACCAATCCAAATTATTTTTAATTTCAGAAGTAAAGGGTTTCTCGTCTCGTATTTTTTTTGTTTGAGCCGGTTCTCCTTTTCCAACTTCATAAACTTTTATTCCCGAAAATATTTCTGCAAACTCAGAAATCGTTTTCTTCCCGGATTCAATTTTATCCAAAATGTTCTTTTCAATATTATCGATTTGAAGATTGAAAGCGTTTTGATTGAACCAATCTTCCGCCTTCACATAAAATTCTTTTTGTGGATTCGTAATTGAATTGATGGGTTGTTTCTTCCCAAATGTTTTTACCATGATATTTGAAGCATTGAACTGATTCACTAATTCAGCTTTTTCTGTAAGAAGAATAATTGTATCAACGGTTGCACCAGGAAATACATTGGATGGCAATCCCACAATTTCTTGTAATCTTGTGTTACGCAATAAGAACTCGCGGGATGGTTGTGTAAATCCTAAATTCAATAGTGTATCCGGAATAATTAATCCCAAGGAGCCGTCCTTTTTCAACAACTTTGATGCTCGTTCGATGAAAAGCAGATAACTTTCAACCCGCCAAACAGCAGTACTGTACTTGCTTTTAATATACTTAATCTCATCATCTGTAAAGAGAGCCCCATACGGCGGATTCCCTATTACCACATCAAAGCCACCTTTGTTACTTGCTGCGTAATTAACTTGTGGTTCAAAAACCGTTTCTAATTTTTCTGATAACACAGTAGAATACTCTAATGCTTTTTCTGCATGCGCCTTTGCTTGTCTTGCTATTCTTTTCAATTCCTCTTTTTGATTGGGCTCCTCTATGCGTTCTACAAACACTTCCGGAAATTCTTTTTCCCAATTGAAAGGTTTTGTCTTCTTATCAACTTCAAATAATTCGTTCTCATAAATATCGGTGCTTACTAAACTGTTCCCGCTCTTAATATTATTTTCAAGCGTTGGCAATACTCTCTCATGGAACATTGATAACTGATGTGCGATTGAAGCTTCGGTTTCTCCTTCCAAACATTTTAAAAGCAGACTCAATTTAGTTACTTCAACCGCGTTTACGTCAATATCAACGCCGTAAATGTTGTTTAGTAAAATTCTTTTCTTTTCGGCGGTGGTTAAATGTCCTTCCGGAGTAAGCGTGTCTTCCTTTCTCCCTTTTGCAGGCTTGCCGTTGTTTGAGTAATAATTTTTGTGATAGTTCAACAAATAGTTGTACGCGCCGATCAAGAAACTTCCGCTTCCGCACGCGGGATCAACTATTTTTATTTTGCTTATTTCTTTCGGCGTTTTCCCTTCAATCAGTTTGCCCACCGTGTTCTTTACGATGTATTCAACAATGTATTCGGGAGTGTAATAGACTCCCCCCGCTTTTCTTACTTCCGGTTTCTCTTCAATCTTTGCGTGGTGCGCCGGAGTAATACGGATTACTTTTCCAAGAAACTGCTCGTATGCGCTGCCTAATATTTCTACTGATAATTCGGAAAACTCATATTGACTTTTGGGAACATAGAGTTCGGAAATGATCGTTTTTATTACCTTATTATCGATCTTCAGGTTTTTACTTATCGTGTCTTTCTTAAAATCAAACAAACCGGAATTGTATTTGTCATCCGCTTCTTTGAAAATGCTGAAAAGATTTTGATAATAGTCGCCTTGCGTTATGGCGGTTTGCAAGTTCCCCTCAGGTTCAACTTTTCTACCTTCGGCAATACGTAGGAAAATAATCCTATCAATAGTTTGTTGAACTGCAAAATTTATTTCCTCTTCATTAAGCTCTTTGTTATCACGGCTTAATGAAGTTGCAAGATAGGTTCGCCAACCGTCAAGCGTTTTCAGAAAATCTTTATCTACGGTTTCCGCCCCTCTTTTGTTGGCTGTTCCTTGTACATATTTGTCAAGACTTCCTCTAAGAACAGATATTCTTGCAAGCGTATCCCATAGAAAATCAAACTCATTTAAATAGTCGCGGAAGGTAAGATACTTCATTCTCGCAACGGAAGCTTTGTCGGTCTTAAGTGGTTTTTTAGTGCAGTCGTAAATAGCGAACTCTTCAAAGTCGGTAACAATACTTATTGAAAGTTTTCCATTCCAACCGTAATGCCTAACTTGATATGCCGGGTGGATATCGTCTTTAATTACAACGCTTGGTTTTTTCGCTTCAACAAAGAAAAGCTTTTTATCTGAATTTGCCCGGAAAGAATAATCGGGGGCTTT
>Ga0172379_10001914_pt1 | contig 39007 bp, 32 predicted proteins | sample GrowelOW334metaG_FD_119756 | JGI IMG/M metagenome (GOLD analysis project Ga0172379, IMG submission 119756) | Groundwater microbial communities from an aquifer near a municipal landfill in Southern Ontario, Canada - Groundwater well OW334 metaG | ecosystem: Environmental > Aquatic > Deep... | reverse complement strand
TGCACGGCTGAAATTTTAAAAATAGACGAGTAGGATTGTGGATTGGATTTTTTCGATCCGACTGATTGGCGATATGAATATCGCCTGAAAGAGGAACGGAAAAATACAGCCGCAAGACACTCGTCCCGCGTCTGCGGGATTGCGATCTTTTGAGTTTGGATTCGCACTCTTCGAGGCCTTCGATACCCCGGTATCGGCAGCCTTTCAGAATACGAACCAATTCTCAAAATCTTCGCAATCTATTGTTAAAATTTCAGCAGTGCAGAGTATAACTTATGCCACAGCGAAAACCAGCGGTTTGATCCGTGAAAAAACTTCCTGCTTTTCATGCGCAAGATGCCAAAGATCATAGTTGGCCTGAAGATTCAGCCACAACTGCGGAGTCGTTTTCGTAGCCATTGACAAACGCATCGCCATCTCCGGCGTGACGCTCTTATGTTCATTTACTATTGCAGAAATCGCCTTGCGGGATACTCCGATTCTTTCGGAAAATTCGCTGACAGTAATATTCCACTCTTTCAGATAAAGCCTTTTCAGGATGCCGCCGGGATGGCTGGGGCATCTGCTTCGCCTGGTTACATTTAATACCTTTTCACTCATGACGTCATCTCCTTTTTAATGGTAGTCCAGATAATCAACAATTTCGGCATCCCGGCCGTTCATACGGAAAGTGACGCGCCAGTTTCCGGAAACCCGTACCGAATAAATCATGTTTCTCTTAGGCTCAAGCAAATGCAGCATATATCCTGGAACGTTCATATCCGCCGCGCATTCCGCCGCATCAAGCAAGTCGAGAATATCATTCAGTTTATCCGCATGCCTGGCTTGAATCCCGCTTAAATCATTATTTTCAAAAAAACGCTTTAAACCCTTATGCTTAAAATTTTTTATCATTCCCGGCCCTTAACTGAAAAGTAAATCTCATTTATAGTAGTGTAACCCTAAGTGTTACATAATTCAAGGATGATATGAAATTTTTCAAACTTTTTTATATTGCGGCCTCGGCAAACGCCGGAAACTGCCGCTGATAAGTATAAAACGTGTCCTCGGAGATGCCCGGCAGAACTTCCATACATTTTCTCAAACGACTTTATGCGGATTGCGGCATTTTTACAATGGACTTTGCGGAAAAACGATTACAAAAATCCCGTTCCGCCGTTGGAATAATAATGGGTGCAATACATATTCTCGCACAAAGGCACGGAGACACGAAGAGAATGGCAAGTTTTACTTTTCTTTGTGTCTTTGCGCCTTTGTGAGAGATAATTGGCGGGGATTTACAGATTGAAGCCGGTATCTTAATTTTAACGCAAAGACACAAAGAAAAACAAAAAGGGAAAAGCCTTTTTAAAAATTTGGCACAGCCAAACTTTAAAAAATTCTCTGCTTCGCGTCTTCGCGTCTTTGTGTTAAATTCTTCAGTTTTTGATGCTTGATAATATTATCTATCCGGCTATATTTCAGTTTGAATGAAACGTTTTAGGGAGAAAAGAGTAAAAAAGAAGCGAAAAATCAAAAAACTATTGCATGAAAACACCAAAGCTAAATCTGCCCCCTATTGACCGGAGATGCTAACCACTGTTTAAATTATCAAATCGAGGATGATTAATGAAGATCAATAGAAGCAGAATATATTGTACGGGATTTGCATTTATATTTTGCGTATCCGCATTATGTATGGAATCAAACAAGCCCAATAGCATCTCTGCAAATTTAGATGAAGGAATGGAGTGCTATGATAATCTGAGTAAATATTCACAATTAAAGAAGAACGCAGATTTGTATTTGACTTTTAATAATATGAATAGCATTACTGTGGGAATGGACTGTAGTAAGGATAAATTAGAATTTGACATTCAGTCTCTTAAAAAATATATCCTTGAGAATGTTAAGTCCAGATATCTTGTATATATGCTTTTCTCTAAAGGTGTTTTTGCAAAATATAGTGAAGAAGAAAAAGAACATGAAATCAAGTTTTGGGAAAATTATTTTGCTGAATTTGGATTTAAAAGATTGATACTTGAATATGCTACCAGCGTCATGGGATGTTCTATCTCGGTTGATAAAATCATGACGCCTGGCACTTCCCAAGCGCAGACAAAACGACTTGCTTCCATACTGCTTTACCAGCCATCTCCTGTCGAGAAAATTAAGTCAAAAGCATTTGAACAAAATCGTAAAAACGCGGAACAAGGACTGGCGGACGCTCAGTATGCCCTTGGACTTTGTTATGCGAAAGGGGAAGGCGTAGTAATTGATATGGCTGAGGCTGTTAAATGGTATCGCAAAGCCGCAGAACAAGGTCTGGCGGTCGCTCAATGTGAGTTAGGAGACAGCGTGCAAGATAAAGCCGAAGCGGTGAAATGGTATCACAAAGCCGCAGAGCAAGGATTTACAAGAGCACAGGTCAGTTTAGGTTCTTGTTATCAATATGGCTCCGGCGTAAAATCGGATATAACTGAAGCAGAAAGATGGTATCAGGAAGCCGCGAAAAATGGTTGTGAGTGGGCCCAAAAACGTCTTAAAAAATTAAATGAACTTTTTCAACTTCGCAAGGATGCCGAAAATGGCGATAAGAAGGCACAATATGAGCTCGGGTGTTGCTATGACAATCGTGATGGCGTTGCAAGGGATGAAGCCGAGGCGGTAAAGTGGTGGCATAAAGCTGCCGAACAAGGTTATCCGGAAGCGCAGTTCGACCTTGGGTGTTATTACATGAACGATAAAAATGACGAAGCGGTAAAATGGTGGAAAAAGGCTGCGGAAAATGGACATGAAGAAGCACAGTATACACTTGGCTTACATTATTATAAAGGTGATGGAGTAATACAAGATAAGACTGAAGCAGTAAAGTGGTGGAGAAAAGCAGCGGAAAATAATCATAAGGGTGCTCAATATGAATTAGGTTCTTGCTACTATCATGGCATTAGTGTGGTTGAGGATAAGGCTGCAGCGGTAAAGTGGTGGAGAAAAGCGGCGGAAGATGGCAATACAGATGCACAGTACTGGCTCGGATTTTGTTGTGAAAACGGTATTGGCGTAATAGCTGATAAAGCAGAAGCAATGAAGTGGTACCGCAAAGCCGCACGCTGGAATCCAGAAGCTCATACTGCACTAAAAAGGCTATAGAGTTCAGATTAGCATTGATTCTGGAGCCCTGTGCAGAAATACGAATTGGCATTTGACGCAAAGAGAATAAAATCCAATATCTGCCGAACAATCCCTGCTGATGCATTGCATCAAGTGCCTAAAAACCGGAACATTTTCAAACTTACTCTGTAATTCTGGCATAAAGAGGCTATCTTTAAAGGACGTTTTTTACGATTTAAAATTTTGAACAGGATAGCTTTATATAATGTCGCAGATACCAACATTAAGACTCAAATCACAGGCCCGTGCCTGCCGTGACGCACTGACGGAAGTATTTCAGTCGGTACTCATCGAACACCGGCCGGCCGACCGCACGCTTTCCGCGTTTCTGCGCTCCAACCATAAATACGGCTCACGGGACCGGCAGTTGATCAGCGAATCAATCTTCGCGGTCTTCCGCTGGTGGGGAGTGCTCCGCAAGCTGCTTAAACCGGCCTTGCTGGAAGAATTGGAAAAAAAGCATGTGGAAGTTGAGATCCAGTCCCATAACCCGGCCTGGGATATACCGGACAAGACGTTTGCCGCCATCTTTCTCGGTGCCTGGATTCTGGAGCGCCGCGAACTGCCCGAGGCCGCCGATGTCTGGGTAAATGACCTGAATTTCGATTTCAGCAACCTGCGCCGCACCGGGCTTGACCGCTACAGCAGCCTTGACCTCCTTATTCCCGGAGTTATCGCCGCGCTCGCGCAGGCCGCCGATTTCAAAAATGTCACTCCGGCCACGATCGAACAACTGCTGCCGGAATGGGTTTATCCGTTTCTGCCGCAGGGCGTCAATAATCTTGAACTGATCAAATGGTTTCAGCAGCGTCCGCCGATGTGGCTCCGCGCTCAATGCGACGACATCGACGGTTTAATCAGGAAACTGAAAAATCAGGGCCTGAGCATTCAGCGCCATGCGAATATCCAGAAAGCCGTCTGCGTGGAAAATGCCAAAGTGAATCTGTATTCGCTGGAAGAATTCCGCGGCGGCCTGTTTGAAGTGCAGGATCTGGCCTCCCAGGTCATCGGGCTCACCTGTTCTCCGAAACCCGGCGAAAGATGGTGGGACGCCTGCGCCGGCGCCGGCGGCAAGACGCTCCAGCTCGCCGACATGATGCAGCGCAAAGGCAGTGTCGTTGCCACCGATATCCGCGAATACAAACTTGACGATCTGCGCAAACGCGCCCGCCGCGCCGGTTTCCCGAATATCATGTGCAAGGAATGGGACGGCAAGGCGCTGCGCAAGAAGCAGCAGGAGAATTTTGACGGCGTGCTGGTGGATTCGCCATGCAGTTGCTCCGGCACCTGGCGGCGCAATCCCGACGCCCGCTGGACGACTTCACAGGATGAAATCGCGGAAATGGCGGAACTCCAGCTCCGCATCCTGAACAATGCTTCATCCGGAGTGAAAAAGGGCGGAACGCTGGTTTATGCCACCTGTTCAATCTTCGCCGGCGAAAATACCGGCGTAGTCGAGCAATTTCTGGCGCAGAATCCGGAATACGCTCTCGAAAGCTTCACCAATCCGATGAACGGAGAAAAGACTGACGGCACCGTCCAGGTCTTTCCCTGGGACGGCAATTGCGACGCGATGTTCGCCGCCCGTTTCCGCCGGAAAAGCTGAGCTCTCCATGCAAATTCCGAAAGCGGAGCATATTCCCGCACGGAGACAGAAAGACACGGCGAGAACGCCAATCTGAAAACATAAAAACTTGCCATTGTTTTTTCGGCATGTTTCAAAAGTGGATGGATTAACATCCATCACTGCAACATGTTTCCAGCCTGCGGCTCTGGATCGCAATGTGTTCCGCGGGAACGACGGACGCAAGACAATCGTCCCGCGACTGCGGCATCGTCAGGAACTTTCTTCTTGAGCATATTTACGTCTTTCATCCATTTTTATGAATAATTCAGGTTATACTCTGCGCGGCTGAAAATTAAAAAATAGACGAGCAGAGTATAGATTAAACGAAAGTGGCAAGAAAAGAGTTCCCGACTTGAAATGACTATTGACCATCTTATAGTATTTCCACTGTTTACAGGCCAGTCCGGCTGAATAATATAACCGGGCAATTAATTTATTGATTTCAGGCACAATTATGAGTACAAAACATCTGACATATCTGGACTCGCTGCGCGGCCTGGCAGCTTTGACCGTGGTATTCGCACACTACACACAGCTTTTCCATTCCAGTCCATTCACACATGCCGGGCGGCTGGCGGTCTGCCTGTTCTTTATTCTGAGCGGTTTTGTCCTGAGCCAGCGCTTCCTCGGAGTTGAAGGAATGAAATGGCCATTGATCGAAGCTGTCATCAAACGTCCATTCCGGTTGCTGGGAGTAGTTTGGATTACGGTAATACTGGGATTATCAGTTAATTCATTCACTCAAGGCATACCTGTTTCCCAATATGGAAAAACATGGATACAGTTTGTCATTGATTTTTTCGTTTCGCCGTTCTCAACCGGAGAACTCTACAACGGAGTGTTGTGGACTATCCACTGGGAGCTGTGGGGATCGATGCTGGTCTTTGCCTTGCTGCTTTTCTGCAATACTTTTCCGAAGTATTTGAGGTTATTGATTTTCAGCATGATTATGATTCTTAATATTCATAATTTCTATTGCGCGTTCATGATCGGAGTGATTGTCGCAGATCTTCACCGGAACTTCTATTGGAACAAGCTGGTTAAATACCGGAATTTTTTATCGGCCCTGATGACTTTCATTTGTATCGGCACATACTTTATGTATTGTTCCACATCGTTTGACTCAAGGATAACAATATATATCAAGGATGGCCTGCGCATGGTCGGAGCAATCGAGATATTCCTCCTCGTCATGCTGAACACTTCGTTCAGTCAGTCTGTGCTGAAATGGCGGCCATTCAACTTACTGGGCAATATATCGTACAGCTTTTACGCGATTCATTTTCTCATTATGATAACGATTGCGGAAACAATCGACAGCGTGCTCAAACAATATTTACAATACGATATTGCGTTCTGGACAATGGTGCTGATCACGCTTCCGATTATCATTTTCATAGCGTGGATCATAGATAAATATATCGACAAACCGTCGATACGGCTGGCTGCAAGGATTGCAAAGCTGACGACAGGGATTATCCGTCAGGAAGTCGCGAAGCGCGGAACAAAGATTAAAACAAAATACTGCCGGCCGGATATCCGCGACGCCAATACAGGGAATACTCCACTCTCGGACTGTTTAGTGCTGGTTGAACGCACTCAAAACAGAGATAAAGCCAATCCTGACTGATCAATGAGAGTGAAATATTCCACGCCGATGAATTAAACAACTGCCGGACGGTCCAATCCGCAATCCAACCAGTCTATGCGAAATTTTCAGCTTCTACGGATTACTGGTTTTAACCAGTACCATCAGTTTGCCGCCAGCATACTTTCCGGAGTTCCTGGCGAATGTCCAATCCTTGTTCTCCGAGGCGGCATTGCCTATTCCTAAATCAGCGTCCCTGCCCGCTTTCCAATTGTTGAATGCAAACAGTGTCTGTTTTGCGGCATAGTTATGGATCTGCATCGAACCGTAATCGCCTGACAATTCCTGTTTATCGCCGAAATCAAAAGCATCAGAAGACGCGCCGGGAATATTGACGGAGTTCGACTGGCTGTAATTGGTTCCCCAGAATTCCATATTGCCGCCTTCCGCGAAGGTGCCGTTTTTAATCCCGGCGACATTCGATTTTACCAGCATGTTGGAAATTTTCTGCTGGAATTTAGCTTTTGAGTCAAGATCCGGCACCCCGATTTTGCTGATATCCTGCGTGAACTGATCCAGCGCGACAAAGACATAATCGCAGCCGCCGTCCGCTTTGCGTAACTCCAGATAGTAGGCAATCCGGCTGATTTCGCCGATGATTTCACGCCGTTTGTCCGCAGTATACACTATTTTCTGACCGGCCATTTGCGGATTGACCGGATTAAGCGCATACACCAGCTTGAAGTCCCGGGCTTCGGGGACCAGCGACAGCAGCTTGCCGGTTTCCGGCAGCTTCCCGGCCCGGAACGCGGCGGCCGGCAATCCGGCTTCATTCACCAGATTCGGTTCGGCAGTATGGTCCCAGGCAAAACGTACCACCAGCGGCTTTTCGACCCCGGCAGCCGAAAGGGTTACGGTATTCTGAGCAATAACCGCGTCGGCTTTTTTGAAGACGCCTTCTTCGCCGGCTATTTCAAACCAGTCCGGAGCTTTGCCGTCACGGGTTTTCAGTTCAACTGCGTTTTTAAAGGTAATCACGGCCTTGCCGCCGTCCAGCTTCAGATTGTCGAACAGCGGAGAGTCGCAGACGACTTCTTTCTGCCGGTAAGTTTTATTCAAGGCCTGGAGCGCCAGTCTGCGGCCGACTTCCTGTTTGTTTTTGGGATGAATGTCCTTGATGTTGCCGATGTCCATGGTGACCGCCATGCCGGTATTCGGAATCGACAGCGCGGCGACCTGTGCTTCACATATTTCGGCCAGCGCCTGCGGATTGTTGCCGTAATTGTAGGGGGCCAGTTGAACGAAATAAAAGGCCAGATCGCTGTTATTGAAAACTGTGCGCCAGCCGTTGATCAGCGCCTGCATCTTATTGAAATAGAGCATGCCTTCGCCGCGATTGGATTCGCCCTGATACCAGATTGCCCCGCGGAGCGCAAACGGCGCCAGCGGATTGATCATGGCATTATAGAGCACGGTCGGCTGCTGCACAGTCTGATACGGCAGGAGCTCCGGCGGAAAAACCGGAGGTGCGGTGAGCAACTGGTCGGCTGTAACAGATTTCTTCGTAATATCCAGCCAGGCTTCATATTTCTTGATCGACTCACCGGCCAGTTTTCTATGTGCATCCGACGCCGGATTCTTCAGATTCAACTCTGCGGCGATACTCTTCAGTTCAGGAACCGATTGAAAGCCGGCCGGCGGGGTCCAGGGTTCAATCCGGGTGCCGCCCCAGGATGAATTGATCAGGCCGACCGGAATCTTGAGCGATTTATAGATTTCACGCCCGAAAAAGTAGGCTGCCGCCGAAAAACCCGGGATTGTTTCCGGGGAGCAGACCAGCCACTTGGCATTGACATTATTCTGGGGAAGATTGTTCATGACATTAGGTATCTGGATGATGCGTATTTCCGGATACAGGGCCGCGGCAATCTCCTTTTCCGGCTCCAATGACGCCTTTACCGCCATTTGCATGTTTGACTGCCCGGAACAAAGCCAGACTTCGCCAACCATGACGTTGTCGAACGCCAGGCTGCTGGTTCCGCTGACTTCCAGTTTGAAAGGTCCGCCGGCCGGCATCGGGTCAAGCGCGGTCTGCCATTTGCCTGATTCATCGGCAGTGGCTTCCCTGGTCTGTCCGTTGAATCTGACGGTAACTTTCTCTTTTGGCTCCTCCCATCCCCATACCGGGACATTCTTTTCCCTTTGCAGTACCATGTTGCTGCCGAAGATACTGGGCATTTTGACTTCCGCCTGCGTTGAAACGGCAATTGCCATCAATGCAAGCCCGGCGAGAACCAGGTGGCAGTTCCTCATTACAAATCCCTTCCCTTTGATTAAATATGCAATTCCCTCGAATATAAGTGACCGTCTCAAATTTTGCAATCAATCAGAGCAAAAACCATTTAATTTATCTTTTCGAACGGGAGCGGATTTTGCGCCGCCGGTGATTATATCCGGGCAGATTTTTACTGCGTCTCTGCGTGCTGATATTTGATTCCGGATTTTCCGGTTCATCCGCATCGTCCTGGTCTTCATCGCCGCCATCGCCTTCAGTTACCGCGGGCTCGACCTCTTTAACCATGAATCCTGTAACCAGCAGACTCAGTTCAAAAAGGATGTAAGTCGGCACCGCCATGATCAACTGGGTCAGCATGTCCGGAGTCGGCGTAATGACCGCCGCAAGAAAAAGAATGATTATGATCATCATGGAGCGCTGTTTCCTGAACGTTTCCAGCTTGACCAGGCCGGTTTTGACCAGCAGAAAGATTGCTATGGGAAACTGAAACATTATTCCGAAACCGAGCAGCAGCAGCGTGATCAGACTGATAAAGCTCTGCAAACCGATTATCGGACGCAGATAATCACTGGCCATGCTCATGGAAAATTGCATGACCAACGGCAGAATGAAACGAAAGCAGAACAGAACTCCGACGATGAACAGTATCCAGCTTGCGAAGACCAGCCGCAGCGCAAAGTTCTTTTCATGCCTGTACAGGCCGGGGGCGACAAATCTCCATACTTCAAACGCAATATAAGGGAATGCAATGAACACGGATACCGCCATCGCGGTTTTGATTTCAACCCAGACCGGCTCCAGCGGCGAAAAGAAATTCAGGACCAGTCCCGGCGGACAGGAGGAAAGCACCATAAATTTGATCAGGCCGGAGGCAAAATACATGGAAAGCGGAAAGAGCACCGCCAGGCATATAAAGATCCGGATTAATATCTTCCGCAGATCCTCAAGATGCTCTAAAAATGTTTTATCAAAAGATTTCCCGGTAAAAGGGGATTTCATTTTTTATTTTTATCCGCGTCCTGATCTTTCGTCAAGCTTTTTTCTTCTTCCTTTTCGATTTCGTCAGTCATGTCATCTTTGGCTTTTTTGAATTCCTTTGTCGCCTTGCCTAAAGCACGGGCGATTTCCGGTATCCTTTTGGCGCCGAAAAGCAGAAGCACTACGATAATAATTAAAAACCATTCCTGCGCACCCGGCATAAACATTTTAATAATCTCCATGAATTAATTTATATATCAATTGCTATAGATTATATCCCTGATTGCCTTTTTTTCAAGAACGCAGTGCGCTTATCCACAGAAAGCAGGATGGCTATAAGTATGGACATCCTGTTTAGACATGGGCTCCAATACAGTAGATCTTATTTGATATGCGTCTATGGAATACTGATTTTCCGGACGTTTCGAAAAGATAATTTAAAATCAGCATGTTTATAATCCTGTATATAACGATGCATCATCTGCTTGGCTCAACGGAAGCAAATTATCAACATGATTCTATAGAATAACATGGATTATATCATATTTTAAAGACAAAATCAGAATAAATTCTAATTATTCTATAGATTTATGCTTTTTTATAATTGACTTTTAGCGATCTGCAAATTATAATGTAATCATACAACTTAATGGAGCAAGTGATGAAAGAGACACGTCATACCCAGGCATATGATTGGATATTGAATAAGATACTGAATGATAACTGTCCGCCCGGTACTCCGATGAAGGAGGAAAAACTGGCAGAGGAAATCGGAATCAGCGCGACACCGGTAAGGGAGGCGCTGCGTCAACTGGAGCGTGAAGGCTGGCTGGAGACTATTCCTTACCGCGGCTGCTTTATCAAGCAATATACGGCAAGTGAAATTGAAGAACTTACCATACTGCGTGAAAGCGTCGAAGTTGCCAGTGTAAAGAAGTTCATTGAACTTGCAACTCCAGAGGACTTTGAACGCTTGAACGATGTCATGCGCCGATCCGACGAAGTGGTGGCAAGGATAGAGAAAGATGAGATATCGGAACTGGAAGTTGCCAGTACCATGCGCCAGCTCGATACCGAATTTCACCACTATCTGGTGGCTGGAACGCATTGCGAACGCATCATCCAGCATGCAAAAATCTGGAACCAGCAGTTGCATCGTTATGCGCTGCAATCTTTTCTCGACGAGCATAATGCCAATAGCGAGCCGGGCAAAAAGTCCGCCAGCTTTGTAGTCAGACAGCATAAAGCGATCATATTGGCCTTGGAGATGAAATGGACCAGCGCGGCACTGGAGCTGCTCAGTGCCCACATTTCCGGAACATTCGCGATTTTACGGGCCGTGAAGCCCCAATAATGCAAAACATAAACTGGAAAAATCCAATCAACAAAAGGAGAAAGGAAATAATGAAAAACCGGAAGAAAAATTTTACACTCATCGAACTCCTCGTGGTGATCGCCATCATCGCAATTTTGGCCGCGATGCTGCTGCCGGCCTTGAACAAAGCCCGGGAAGTAGCAAGAAGTTCGCAATGTATTAATAACCAGAAACAATTGTTAATGATTTCAACAAATTATGCCAATGATTTCAAAGAAACTATTCTGGTAAGGGCGAATGCCGTACTATATGCCAATAAATCATGGGCCGGCATATTGAATGACGCAAAATATATATCAAATCCCAATATTCTTTATTGTCCTGCCGCCAACCCTTACCGCTATGACGCGTCATTCGGCACAGGCATCTGGGACCGGACTTACGCCGCGCGCCGGGTTAGCACTTTTGCGGCAGGCTACGATCCCGACAAAGCACTGGTGAATCCGCCGATCAGCGATTTATCGGGAGATCCGACCATATTGTACGTGAAAAAAATTAGAAAGTCTTCAACTTTCATTTATTTTATGGATTCATGGATAACCGGTACCGGAAATAATATTCAGTACTTTGCCATATCGGCAGCCAAGGGCGACACCACCGGAGTCAGAGCACACCATGCCGGCAATATTAATCTCGGCTTCATAGACGGGCATGTCAACAGCTTCAAGGGCAACTCACTGGCTCAGTTCGGCTTCGAAAGCTATTTCGATCAGTATAATCGTGAAATAATCATTAAGTAGTGCATTATGAGGAGATATATGAAATTATATGTCATGCTTGCGGTATTGGCAATTGGCGGAGTTATGACAGCCGCAGACAGTCAGAACACCGTCGAGATTGAAATAAAAGCCGCACGTGAAGATGCCATGGCCGGTCTCTACCCTGGACGCAAAGAATTGTTTGCCTGTCCAATCGATCTGAAAATGCTTCCGGAATCAATGTGGAAACTACCCGGGCGTTTGAATTTTGAGGTGCGTCCGGCGATGCCTGACCAGCTCAAGGCTGGCGGTTCCATTTCTGCGTGCTATAAAGCAGACGCCCCCGGTTCCGGCACTTTGTACTGGTCTGCTGTGGCGGATGACGTTCCTGTCAGTTACTGGACTGTCAGCATCAGCAAAATCAATGACTTGCCGGACCGGCTGGTATATCCTCCGCTATCAGGCTTCGGCGACAGGCTTTATATGCATCAGGCCGGCACAATCCATCGTCCATATTCGCAAAAACTTAATCTGGTTGATCTAAACGGCGACGGCAGGCTGGATCTGGTTATCGGAAACTTCAGCGACGGCGTACTGTTGATGGAGAACGTCGGAGGCAATAAACCTTCAGAAGCTCTTTTTGATAACAGCAAAATCTATAAGCTGAAAGATGATTCCGGGAAATATATCATCAATCACGGCATTGGAGTTTCTTTTTCCTCGCCGGCCGCCGGGGATCTGAACGGAGACGGGCTTATCGATCTGGTGGTGGGCTCCAAATGGAAAAAAGAAATGAAAATCTATTTGAACAGCGGGAATTTACAGGAGCCTGTTTTCACCCCTTCCGGAATAATAGAACAGAACGGGTTCCCGGAAATTGGCGACTGGAACGGGGATGGGAAAAATGATATAATTTTTTCCCCTTTGGATAAATACTTCAAAATCATGGTTTGTTTAAATCAAGGCGGCAATAACTGGGCTCCGCCAAAACAAGTATTTGCCGACGAGAGTTTGAATTGCGGCAGCAATCCGCATTTTTCTCCGGTTATAACTTATGCGGACCTGGACAAAGACGGGCTTAAAGATATTATTGTAACCACACCGGACGGCAGTTATTTCTATAAAAACACTGGCTCACGGAAAAGTCCGGCCTTTGCATCCAAGCTCAATATGAATATATGGGGAATTCCCGGCATGAATTCGTGCGGTCTGGCGGTAGTAGACTGGGATCTTGACGGAAAAAATGATTTAGTTTCCGCCTACGGGAATGTTTTTATCAATAAGAGCACAAATGACAATACTAAATTTGAGACATATACCGATGCCTTTAAAAGTATTTCTCCTGAATTTATGGATATTCCATATTTAAATCATTTTCTCTGTGACAGCAAAAACGGCAGCGGTCCCTGCGATATCGCGGAAGTCAGAAACAGTAAATTGCGAATCCTGGAATATACATCCTCCGGCTATATTCCAGGGAAAATAGTGAATCTGCCGATGGCGCAAACCGGATTGGCCGGATGTCCTGACCCGGGCGAGCATGACAGTTTATATTCTCACGCCGCATATGCAGACCTGGACGGTGACGGAATCAAGGATTTGATCATCAACGATGAAGATTCCTGGCGTTACGGTTTCATCCGGTATCTCAGAGGAAGAGGTAACTGGCAGTTTGATAATGAAGAACAATTAATTTTATGCAATTTGAACGACTGGATACATTTTGCCCCCGGATACAAAAACGAAGCGCTGCAACTCACCAATGAAACATATAAAGATTATTTGTCATATCCGGTCAAGGGCAATATCAACCCGGACGGCGGTCAGATAGAATTATATTATTCTCCTCAGAAAAATCCGGCATCGGGTGACAGCGTATTATTTTTCAGCGGCATTAATTCTCCGCAACAACAATCGCCACCGCCTTTTCTGATTGAAATACTGTCCTCCGGCATGATTGAGTTTTCATCCTCATCGTTCAAGATAACTACGCAGCAGCCGATTGATTTTAAACCGGGAGAATGGTATTTCATTAAATGTAAATGGAGTATGGATAAGATCGAAATCGAAGCATCGCACGCTGACAGCAGTAAAAAAATAACAGCAACATGCGAAGGAAAATATTCCGCTCCGGTGCTGGGTGAACGGTTCTATCTTGGTAATCGTTTTCAGCCAGGCATTCAAAAAGAGCGTGAAATCACAAACCGAAAAGCCGCCGCATATGCGGATTGCGCAACCGGGTTGCTGGATGAGTTCAAAAGTTATGATCTCACGGGTAATTTACTACTGCATTTATCATTCGATAAAACTGCGGGAGATGACCATCACCGCTTTGCCGACCGGATGCCGGTCGGTTATCGCTGCACGCCGGAAGTTGCCGACATTAATCATGACGGACTGCCGGATTTGATTTTAATGATTGCCGATGGCAAGCGCGGATTTGAGGGTGATTACGATTTCTCCGCCGACTTTGATTCCAAAGCGCTTGGCCGGGGCTGCCTTATGGTGTTTAAGAACACAGGCACAAAAGGCAAACCGGTATTTGCATCAGGCGAGAAACTGTATTTGTCTGACGGAAATCCTATCCGCTGCCACTACAGGACTCAAATCATCTATCGCGACTGGGATAAAGACGGCAAAGATGATCTCATCCTGGTATCCGAGAAAATTGCCGGACGCATAAACCAATTGAACGAATCAATTGAATTTTTCAGAAATACAGGAACTACCCGCAACGGGCTTCCCGTTTTTGAACGGCATGGACAATTATTTAAAAATTTGAAAAATAACTTCAGTCATCATCATGAGCCGGTGGTACAAATACTTGACTGGGATGGAGACGGCTGGCTTGATATGATTGTCAATAGTGATCATTGCGGCATCCAGATATTTTCCAACAGCATGATTAATCCTAAATATAGAACAGCGCAAATTATTAAATATAATTTCAAACAGTAATTAATGAATCCGGTTCGAGTCAGACATAGCTTGCAAAGCACAAGGAGATACGGACAGTGGTTGATAAACTGTTAAATAAGATCACGAATCATTCCGTCGAAAAACGCAATATGCGCTCTCTGGCGTTAAATATGATTGTCAAGTCTGCGGATATGCCGCTTTTTGCCGGTACGGAACTGCAGGCATTCCAGGTGAAACTGGGCCTGGCGACCAGTCAGATAGGCATGATCGCATCATTCGGACAGATTGTTTCAGCGGTATCATACTGTTTATTAATGGGTGTTGCCGACAGGATAAGCAACCGGGTGCGCGTGTATTCCATGCTTACCGCAGGCATGGCTTTTTATCCGGTCCTGCTGATTCTTATTTCTCTGGCGCCTGAATCGCTGCGTCGCCCGGGCGTTGTCGTGCCGGTTATGCTGTTTGGAGCAATAGTGGAATGTGCCTTAATATCTTTTATGGCGTTGACATTCTCCGCGCTTTTCGTGCGCTCGATCAGCGCCGGAATTCAAGGTAAATTCACAAGCATTATAGGCGTCGGCGGCGGATTGCTCGGGCTTGTCTGCGGATATATTTCCAGCAACGCGCTGCTTTACCTGGGTTATCCCCATGGTTTTACGGTGGCATTTGTCATGGGCGCCGGCCTGCTTATTATTGCCGGAATAATCGTAAGGAATATTAAAGAAATACCGGAATTGTCAACTGGGAAAAACTCAAATTCAATATCTCCAATAAAAGCGTTTAAAAGTGTTGTCAAAACACGGGAATTCAAGCTGTTATTGCTGCCGAATACCATGCGCGGAATGGGTGCCGGTGCCGGATATTTCGCAATGGCCATCGGCATGAAGCAGTTAGGTCTGGGCGTGGAATTTGCCGGTTATACCACTATGCTTATATTTTTAGGCGGAATGGCTGGTACTGCGGCTATCGGATTCACCGTTGACCGCTACGGAGCCGGCAAAGTTTTATTGTTTTCCAATCTCTGCACCGCAGTCTCTCTTATGGGAGTCGTGCTGGCCCCTTCCGCATGGATCTTTTTAATATTCTTCTTCACCATGAATATATCCTTTGCCTGCGAAGGGGCAACCATTCCATTAGCACACAATGCGATTGTTCCACAGCAGATAATCGGAGCCTTTAGTGCGGTAAGGCTGTTGCTCCTTAATGGTGTCTGGGCCATTGCCATTGCCGTTAACGGCTATCTGCTTGATATATTCGGGTCGGTTTTAGTATTCAGTATCAGTGCGTTTATTTACGCGGGAACAGGAATACTCTGGCTATATGCATTCAACAAAGGGCACAAACCACAGCCTGTTATAACATTGGCGCAGTCAGAATTGACGTAGAAATTATCGCAGACGCCTCCAATTATTTTTTGATTTTCCGTTGGAGCGAATGTGGAGAGAATCTTACAAGATTACAGATATTTAAACTCGCCATGTTTAATTTATTGGAGATACTTTGATAATTCTATGCACTGCGGAGAATATTCGATTCTATATTGCGCTTCCGCCGGTACAGGCGGAACATCCCGATATATGCTGACGCGATCCGGGATTATTTCACCAATCCTGATTTTCAGCATGTCGGACCAGTCAGGATGACGATGCCAGGCGGCGTAACAGGACTCAATTCTGACATATCGCGGCAGGCCGCTTTCAGGCATCAGTTCCAGGGTTAAGCCATCGGACATCCACAGCGGAATTGTCCGGAAAAACATCTGCCGCCATTCATGCCCGTTTTCGGAGAAGAATATTTTTATTCTCCAGAGATTCCATTCCGGAGCGTCTCCCCTATGAAATGCAAAAGAGAAAAATCGGCGGCCGGCAAGACTGACTGTCTCTTTACCAATATTTTTTTCAAGTTCATCCGCCAGCGCAGTCAGACATTTACGTTTGAATTGCAGCGGGTCTTCAAACCACCATTTGAAGTTTTCATCTTCATGTCGCCGGCAGCAATCCCAGGCCTGCCGCTGCAATTTTAATGCAAGTTCGATAAAGCCGGAAAATTCACGCAATTCACTCACCAGCGCTTTTAATTTATCATCGTCCGCACCGCTGCTGATTGCCTGTCCGGCTTTATTCATCAGCACCACACAGTCCGCAAGCACTATCGCCAGCGCGGCACATGCTTCAAACGCGGCATAGTCTGCCGGGTATTTCAGGCGCAGAGAATCCTGTTCTTTCAATAATTCATAGCCGCGGTGAAGTCTGGCGCTCAGCGCGACCCATTCTTCAACTTTTTCACGCTTAATATGTATCAGCGGATTATTGCAGGTCAACTCGAACGCATGATAATATCCGAATCGCGACTTAATCATGAATCCGAAAAAGTCATACCCCTCCAGTAACCCATAAATGCTGGAAATATCCGTTCCGTAAGTGAACAGCGAAGCCCGCCGCATCAGTCCGTCCGTTTGAAAGAACGGCATCCACGAATAAGCCCCGGCAATTGCCATGCCCAGTCTGGCGACGGGCAGATTCTGCGTCCGCGGTTCCCACATGCAATTAATGGTTCCCCACATTCCGGTACGGCGCAGCAGATACGGAATATTGCGGGTCAGCCGCTCAACCGTCGGCAGGAACGGCTCATCCGCCAGAATCGCCGGAGCCAGCGCCGTGTCGAAACCAGCCTTCACGAATTCCTCCGGCAGCGGCATCAGCATATCGTCCATCGGGCCGTATTTCCAGACCACCGGGATCAGGCTTTTGTCAAGACTCTTCATCAACTCCGGATATTTCTCGATCATATCGCCCCAGATAATGCCGCGCCGTCCGTGCTGCCGTAAACGTTCCGCCATATAATTGACAAACGCGGCATATTTGCGGACCGTTTCCGCTTTATCCGCGCCAAGATACGGACATTCGTCTCCGGCCAGATGAACATACCCTGATTTGAATAAAGTGCAGATTTCATCAATCATAGAGTCAATGAATTCTTTTGCCGCCGGAAGATCCGTATCCAGATGATCGCCGGTATTTCGTGCTTTCAGATGTTTATATGCCGGGTGTTTGAGCATTGACTCCATATGCCCGATGGTAGCCAGCATTGGAATAATTTCTATATGGAATTCTGCCGCCCGAAGTATTAGATAGTTGATCTCCTCATGAGACCACGCGCATGGATGCGCCAGCAGCGGATGGCTTTTGAACTGTAATTTATTCTCCAGGTACAGATATATCTGATTAAACTTGCATTCCGCCAGAAAAGGCAGCAGCGAGATGATGAATCCCGGACTTTCGACCACTCTGGCGAGGTCAATCATGATTCCCCGGTGCTCGCAGTTCGGACGGTCAAATATCTCAATAGCCGGAATCTCCGGATATTTTTCCAGCAGCCCGGAGGCAGTAATCAAAGCATAGAACAATCCTTCCGCGGTATTTGCTTCGGCCAGGATTCCGGCAGACGATACCCGCAGATAATATCCATGCCAGTCAAGATAGGGCAGTCTTTTGCACTGCGGGCTGAACTCTCCGCCAATGCAGAAATAAAATTTATCCGGACAAGAGTTATGAATGATTTTCAATCTGTTTTTTGCGGCAAATTCATGAGCTCCGGCAGTTGGCGGCGTCGCCGAGTTCCATCTGATATTGCCGTCAAGATCTTTCTGCAAAAAAGATTCTTCATTGGGGATGGAATGCAATTCCTGCGGTGGAGGCCAGATTTCCATTCCATCGTTTAAACCTGTAATTATATTCATCTTGTCTAAATATTCCTTAAAGTTTTATCCAACAAGCATACATCGTTAGTACATGTATGCTTTAATATAACTCCGCATACTCGCTTTGTAAAGATGAGTTTTTGCTAAAAACAATGGAATATGCAGAAAAATAATTAAAAATGATGCTAGTTGCATTAATCTACTATTGACAATCATGTAAATACATGTTAGAATATTATCAACACGATGCTTTTGGTTGTATTAAATATTGAACAGGCAGTTATGAGAACATTTAAATATCAGATGGTAATAGATTATATAAAACGGGAATTCATCGACAATCCCGCCGCGTCGGGGGAAATTCCTTCCGAACCGGTACTGGCGCAGCAGTTGGCGATCAGCCGTTTTCCGATCAATCAGGCGGTCAGTCGGCTGGTGGAAGACGGACTGCTCACGAGAATAGACGGAATCGGAACTTTTATCCGGGGACGGGAACCTGAACATCTCAAGGGACGCAACTCCAGTTCTCAAATCCTGCTGGCTTTCGTATCCCAGGCCGGGACAGTGGAACCGGAATTGCTGCATGGCTTCCAAGATTATATTTTCAGCCGGAACGTGGTGCTCACCAATGTATTTCAGGAAGCCACCACCACCTCTTACGAATTCATCATTAATAAAGTAAAGACCTCGAACATCAAAGGGATACTGCTGTCACCCTGCATTCACTTCGGCAGCAGCAAATCTCAGAGTCTGGTTTTCGCGCAGCGTTTATCCGAAAATGGTATTCCGGTAGTTGTCGTGGACCGGCCGCTGCCAGGTTTTTACGGGCCGCAGGTTGTCACCGACAATTCCGGCGGAGTGGTAAAAACCGTACAGGAACTTGCCGGCCGCGGGTTCGATAAAATCGCCTATTTCGGCAAAGATGACTATATTGTCGGCAAAGAGCGGCTGATGGGTTACCGGCTCGGTCTGGAATATTGCGGACTGCCGGCTGATGATTCGCTGTTAGTGCTTGATCACAGCGGACCGGATTTTTTCCAGACGATCGAGGATTTGATCGACAAAGGCGTCAACAGAGTTTTTTCCCGCCATCCGGACTGCCGTTGTTTTATTGCCTTCAACATTACCTTTGCATATTTATTATACCGCAAACTGCGGAAGTCAGGGATGTTTTCCAGTGACATGGTCATTGCCGGTTTTGACCCTGCCCGGCATTATGATTATGAGTTTATGAAACATTATCTGGTCATAAAGCGCCCGTTAAGAGAAATCGGGCAGGCCGCAGCGGAATTGATGCTGAATCAGCTTAACAGCAACAAGACGGCGACTGAAATCCGGCGGCTGATGCCTGACCTGATTTTGCCGGACGAGCTGCACACGGGACAGGGACAAGTACGCCAGGAGGCAATGCTGGTTTGAACTTGAGAATTTATCGATTTTTAATAGAAACATAAACAACAAACCTCTAAAGGAGGAAAAATGAAAAAGAATTTCACACTTATCGAGCTCCTGGTTGTGATTGCCATCATCGCAATCCTCGCTGCAATGCTGCTGCCGGCATTGAACAAAGCCCGTGAAAAATCGCGGGCCGCCAGTTGCGGCGGCAATCTCAGGCAGGTTTCGCAGATGTCGCAGATGTATGCGATGGATTTCAACGACTATGTCTGCTATCAGGAACGTAACGCCGCCAATACCGCCTATATCAACTGGCGCGACACCATGTTTGCCTCTGTCGGCGGCGACAAATTCAAAGCGCTGTACTGTCCGAGCACCAAGATACAGACCGGCTACAATGCCACTTACGCGATGTTCCGCAGCGGCAACTTCGGGGCAGGCTCGATTGCGGCTAATGAAGTCGAACCTTATACGGTTTTCATCCAGGTCGCCGGAGTTGACCGCAAGATATTTTACCGCCTCACCAGGTTCAAATATCCTTCCAGGTTCGTTCTCTTCGCCGATTCAATCAACATGAAAGGGACCTATCCCGCCGGCGATTCGAATCCCATGCTGTACGGCTGCGACACTTATTACCGGACCGGCGCGGGGCCGACCGGCACCGATGTACTCGGCATTTACGAGCGGCATCTTGGACGGGCCAACCTGACGTTCGTTGACGGTCACGTCGCAGACAGCACCGGTGACCGTTTGAACCAGTATGACAGAACCGATTTCACATCCAACCAGTATATTAAAGCTTATGTCTCGGCCAAAGGGTACAAGATGCTGAATAACTCGCCCGGCAATTAAAAATGCCCGGCATGTGATAGCGACAAGACATATGGAATCTGCAATTTTGAAAGAATAGATCATGAAATTTTCTAAAAAGAACATTTATTCAGCGTTATGCGCCCTGGCGTTCACGGGAATCGGCAATGGCGTCCTGGCCGGGAATTCCGCGGCGGAAATGGCGGCATTCGGACTGACGCCGCAACCTAAGTATTTCAGTATCGGCACTCAAGCAATCGTCATCAAACCGCCGTTTCAAATTCTCAATGACCGCCCGTCGGAGAACGGTTATGTTAACTGGCTGAAATCTGACCTGAAACGGCTGTTCGGCTGGAACGCAGCGGAAAACGGTACGCCGGGAGTAACTATTGAATTCAAACATCAGGATTTGAAACATGGCGATGAAGCATATAAACTTGAGTTCATGCCTGAACGGATTATCATAACGGTTTCAGGCAGCGACGGCGGATATCGTGCAGCCGGGCGGCTGCTGGCCATCTTCGACAGCAGCTTCGTCAAAATGAACCCGGACGGTTCGCTGAGCTGCCGGGAATTAAAAATCACCGACTGGCCGGATATCCCGCGGCGCGGCATGATGCTGCAAATGGCATTTTCCGCCGGGCTTGATGCCGCAGTAAGGCAGGAGATTATACGCCGCTCACTTGACACGATGGCCCGGCTCGGCTACAACTTCGTGGTAATGGAGCTTGGCGGCTGTTTTGAATCAAAGGAATTTGCTTCCCCGCCGAAGGCTTGGAGCAAGCAGGAATTGCGCGAGTTAATTAATTATGCCAGGGCTCGCGGTTTGAAAGTTTATCCGGCAATCAACAGTGTCGGACACGTGGGACGAGCTCCGCAGTTATTTGTGATTAAAGACGCCAAAGGGCGCGGCGTGGCAATGGATATTACCAGACCGGAATTTTATCCAAAATATTTTGCCGTGCTGGACGAATTATCCGAACTTTTCGATAAACCGGAATATATTCACATCGGCACTGACGAATCTAATGCGGCATTTGCCAAACTTGCCGACCAGAGCGGGCGCAAGCCGGCGGAACTCTATGCCGAATTCCTGAACAAAACATCCGAATATTTCGCATCACGCAAAATACGCCCGGTAATCTGGCACGATATGCTGCTGGCTCCGTCGGATGCCAGTCCGGGCGAGCCGGCTAACGGCAAAGATACAGCCGCTGTCCGCAACAGCGTGAACAAGAATTTTGTGGTCAACTATTGGTGTTATGATCCGGTTGATTCCTATCGCGGACTGGAAGCATTGATCAATGCAGGCAATGAAATATGGGTCAGTCCGTGGAATTCGCATCCCGGAACCCGGCAATTGATTCAGGCCTCGAACAAATTAAAGATCGGAACGGTTTTGGGTACTACCTGGGACGGACCGGCGCAAACCGCAACCGGTTTTGTGCATACCGCCGAATACGCCTGGAATGCCGCGCATGAAGATTTTACCGCCGGCTATCAGGCCGCAGCCGTTTTCAACCGGCATTTCAATAACCGGCCGGACCGCATTCCGGCGACAACCCGGGAAATTGAATTTACCGGAGTCGCCGGCAACACCGGCGAATCGAAAACCGGAGCGCCTCTGCCGGCAGGCGGATTGCTCTTCCCCGGAAACAAACCAATTGCCGCCGGACAATGCGACCTGAACATCCTGAATGCTCCGGCAGACGTCCGCAAAGCTGCCGCCGAAGCCGGAACCGCGGTTTATATACTGGACCCGCAGAATCAGGCGGCCGGGGTAAAACTCGACGGCGTTGACATGCCGCGCGGCACCAGGCAGGTTATTCTGTACACCCCGAATTACGGAACATCCTCACGGACTAATTCAATCGGCCTGGAATGGGTTTTCCGCAATGGCAGGATTGAAAAATTTGCTCATGGCACCCATCACGGCGGCAATCAGCCGATATCACCTGACGGCGGCGTGATCTCCGTTCACGACTTCAGCGGTCCTAAAAGCATCTATTTGCGGGCCGAATTCAGTATTGGCTCCCAGGTGAAATTTGCGGCGCTCAAGGAAACAGCCGTTAACACGCCGGTTGAACTGAAGGCGGATATCCCGTCCGGCGCCAACGGGGTGGCGGTGCTGGTCAGCGCCCGCTTCATCAAAATCAGCGACACCGAATCTCCGGGCAAATTCATTGTGCGTTATGCTGACAATTCCAATTATACGCTTCAGCTTAATGGCGACTTCCTGCAGCAGTTCAATCCGCTTCCAGACGGCCATTTCCGCCGCTGGTTAGCCAGCCAGGATTTCGCATTGCCCGCGGCATACAATCCGATGGTGGTTTACGAATGGCGTAAAACTCCGGAAAAAAATTGTCCGACCTCGCTCGTGCTGACAGTCTCGCCCGCAGGACAGAAAAGCGGATTTACCGTAATCTCCGCGGTAAGCTGGTAGCAAAAACGGAATTCACGTCACGGAGGCTTGACTTTTAAACAGCAGCACTTAAAGTGGCCATGAAATAAATACACAGGAAAATTATGACCGACTCAACACGAACCATCAAAACCGGAATACTGGGTGCGGGACAGCCGAATATCGCCACCAACCATCAGCTCCCAGCCACCTTGAAATCGAAACTGGTGGAAGCGGTCGCGCTTTGCGACCTGAATCCCGGCGTTTTTGAATACGCGCAGAAATACCGTTTGAAGGCGTATATTGATTACAACGCCATGCTGGCTGATCCGGAAATTGAAATGATCCAGATCGCCACGCCGGACTGGTGTCATTTCCGGCATGCCGAAATGGCGCTGCTGGCTGGCAAGCATGTCCTGCTCCAGAAGCCGCCATGCCTGAACCGCGATGAACTGCTCAAGCTGGCTGCCGCGGCGAAACAATCCGCCGGTTCTCTTAAAGTATTGCTTAACTGCCGTGAAACCCGTCTCTGCCGTTCCATAAAAAGATATATTGACGACGGCGCCATCGGACGGCTGCGGGAAATCATCATCAACTACCGTGGACGGCGCTTCCCCATCGGCGATCCGCAAAGCAAATACCTGAAAGCGGAATGCGGCGGCGTCTGGCTGCATAACTCCATGCACTGGCTGGACGAAGCCTTTTTATATTCCGGATCACTGCCGGATACTGTTCAATTGTTCGCCGCTAAAAATGATTGCGGTGAACCGCGTTTCCTGGGCGAAGGTCCGAATTACTGGTCAGCAATTTTCCCCATGAAAAATCATGTGACTTTTAACTTCGAATACAACACCATGCTGCTGCGCGACGGACTGCCGGGCGGCATGCAGCGGTCCATCATCGGCACGGAAGGTGAAATCAGGCAGGTTTACGGCAGTTCCGAGCTTATTTTATACCGGGCGGGGCAGCCGCCGGAACCGTTAAAAATGGTCAGTATCGCATTGTCTCCGGAAGAGGACGTCATCGAATCTTTCCGGCTGGCAATAGACGCCTATGCGATGCAAATCATCACCGGCGTCGAACAATCACCGCGCATCAATGAATCGCTGGCGCTGATGAACGCACTGCTCAGAGGCAGCGAAAGCGGAGAAACCGAACAAGCTGTCGGACTGGAGAATTTCAATGCAATCTTATAATATCGGAGTCATCGGGGTCGGGGTCTACGGCTGTCACAGTCTGGAACAGGCGCTGCTGACTGCAAACGGACCGACAAAAGTCACAGCCGTCTGCAGCAGCGATGAATTAGGCGCCGGCTGTTACGGCGGCAAACTTGAAGAAGAAGCCGGAAAATATGCAGCCAAATTTAATGCGGTGCTCCATGCCGACTGGCACAATGTGGTCAACGATCCGGCAATCGAGATTATTTCGGTAATGGTTTGTCCGGCGAAAAAAGCGGAGATTATCTGCGCCGCGCTGCGGGCCGGCAAACATGTGGTCACGGATAAGCCGCTGGCGATGAATCAGGAGCAGGCGCGGGAGATATGCCGGGCCGAAAAAGAGAGCGGCAAACGCGGATTTATGCTTGCCGGTTATCATACGCGTCCGCTGGTCAAAACACTGATCGAAGCCATCAATCACGGGGAACTGGGCGAACTCAAAGCCGTTTCCATGCGACTTTGCTTCATGGGCGGCATTTTCCCCGGCTTCGTGCCGTCGGCCAGCTGGAGGAATGAAAACCCGTCCGCCGAAATGCTGACTATCGGCTCCCATGCCATCATTACACTGATGAAACTCACCGGCGGTTCCATACGGAAAATATATGCCGTCCGCAAACATGATTTCTACGAAGCTTATCACGAGGCCGGCGCGGAAGACTGGGCGACGCTGAACTGCGTTTTAAATTCCGGGGTTGTCGCCAATATTAAAGTCGGACGCATTCCGCACCGCGTTCCCGGCGAAGATATTGCAATAGAGGTGACCGGCACCGGAGGCTATGCTCAGATCGCTGGGGACTGCCTGAAATTTTACCCGTCCGGAAAAATTATTCAAATTCCGGTCAACGGCGGTCAGGTGCTGAATGACACTTTTGCCGAATATTATTCATGCCTGGCCGACGGCAGGCCAATGCCGACAACATTTCAGGATGGACTTGAACTGCAAAACGTTCTCGCAGCCGCAATCAAATCCGCAGACAGCGGCCACGTGGAAACATCCATTTAATAAATAGAGGTATCTGATGATATTGAATAAGATTTCATTGTGTATTATGGCCTTGAGTCTTTCATCCGGTTTTATAATTTGTGCTGACAGCAGCAGTGACAAACCTGTAAGTAATCAGTTTCCGGTGGTATTACTCGTTGGCGACTCCATAAGAATGGGGTATGCGCCCCTGGTAAAACAAAAACTCGCGAATAAGGCGATTGTAAAATGGCCTGAAGAAAATTGCGAAGACAGCGGCAAGATCCTGAATAATATCGGGAAGTATATTGAAGCCAATAAGCCGGATCTGATTTATATCAACTGCGGCCTGCATGATATAAAGTCGGAACGGGGAACTGACAGAAAAAAAATTCCGCTCGAAACCTACGAAAGCAATCTCAATAAAATCATCTCGCTTATAAAAAGCAAAAACATAAAAATATTATGGGCTTCAACAACCCCGGTAATGGAGGAAGCGCACAATAAAATTCAGAGTTTTGACCGGCTCAATAAAGACATAAAACAGTATAATGAAACCGCCAATAAAGTAATGCTGGCACAGGGAATCAGAGTCATTGACCATTATCAGGTCATCGAAAAAGCCGACAAACAAACTGTCTTCAAAAAAGACGGCGTTCATTATACCGGTCAAGGGTCAGAAATACTTTCAGCGGCAGTATCTCAGGAAATCATTAAATCGCTGACAGACTTCAAACGGAATTAACTTGCCTGATTTACTTCCTCATGCCGCAGTTTACAGGTTGACCTTTGCCGGTTATATGTTACTTTACTGTGCAAAGGGAGTTCTAAATGAAATTGAGCTTAGCGACCAAGTTAGCGACCAAGTCAGCGACCAAGTCAGGAAGCTATTACAGATTTTTGACAGGAATCCTCTTTCCGCATCAGAACTTATGCAAAAACTGGATTTGTCGCATCGTCCAACATTCAGAAAAAACTACCTTCATCCGGCGATAGCCGCAGGTCTTATCAAAATGACAATTCCGGATAAGCCGAACAGTCGTCTGCAGAAATATAAAATCACGCCGCAAGGCAAAGACAGGCGCTAGAATTTTTCCAACCACTACTCGGACTGTGCCGCCTGCTTCTCATAGGGAGCGGAAAACTTGCCGTCAATGATCATATCTCCGGCGTTTTCCTGTTTCACGGCTTCAGGCAGGGGGACGAGCTTGCCGGCTTCGCATTTGAACGGGACAGGACGCTGCGGCCTGCCATGAGCCTGGATACCGGTAAACAGCGCGCTGGCTTTTTCTTCGATGGTCAGTCTGATCCAGTTGTATTGAAAGTCCTCAAGGGCGACTTCGACAAAACCGCTGTTCTCAAGCTCTTTGTCTTTGATTCCCGCCGGACGGAATTTATCCATGCCGGTCAGTCGGATCACCCCGCCCTGCCCCGGCATGGTATACAGCAAAGCTTTGTCAATATTCAGAGTGTCGTTGTTCCTGACGACCGGAATCGAACCGCTTAATGCGCCGGCGGCTTCGATCCGGTCGAAACCGCAGAAACGCAGCATTTCCGGAAGCTGGATGCCGCGGGCGGAAAAGGCTATCGGGCCGGGACCTTGATCAGCTCCCAGCCGGAACGCGTCATCGCTGCTGACCAAACCGCCCAGCCATTTGAAACGGCAATTTTCGATCAGCAACTCTGAAGGCGATTCGAACTGGAGCCTGGCCAGGCCGTCACCGAGTTCATAGCGTCCATATTTAAGCCCTTTAAAATTAATGACCTGATGCGGTGAACTCCGGAGATTGAACAGGTCGTCAAAGGCGCATTCAAAATTAACTCCTTTGAGCGTTCCCCCCGGAAACCGCAGTTGCGCGTCCCTGGCTTTGACCACGGCGGAACCTTGAACCGCGCCGCCTTCCACTTTCACCGTGCCTTTGCCGCTCAACAATCCTTGAAAGTCAAATCCGGAAAATATCGGGAACAGAGCTTCGAGATCAACTTCAGGGACCATCTTAAATTCCGGCACGGAGTATTCCAGTTCCAGTTTAACCGGGTCCAGCGGGAAAGCGATCCGCCCCATATATGCCAGATGGGCTCCCGGCAGCGGCCGGCAGGAGTAACTGCCCTGGAACGCCACTTCCGCATCGCCAAACTCAATCCCGGCAGCCGCCGAGCCGTAATCGCGCTCCCGCCAGACGCAGGAGTTTACTTTCAACTCTCCGGGTGACGCCGCTTTCATATCCGGCAGGGAAACAGGTATTCTGATGTCAATGCCCTTCAGCGCAATCTGGCGGTCAGGAAAATCGACGGAAGCTCCGGTCAAACCGGCTTTCCCGGCAAAAGTCTCGCCATCATACTGTCCGGTCAGCGCAATGGCCGGGCAGTCGGCGGTAAATTCATCGCCCCTGATCTTCAAGCCATTTACTTTAAATACCGGCCGCACGGCAAAAACCCCATATTCATCTCTTCTGCTTTCCCAGTTCAGAATAACTGACTCCAGTTCAAAATCCGAGTCGAAGGCAGTTCCCGACAGATCTTTTACAGACAGTCTGCCCGAAAATGTCCGCGGCATAAAGCCGGAAGCGGCGCCGTCGCGGCTGAATTCAGTTTTAGCGGTAAGTCCCGGCGCTTCAAACTTCATGTTCCCTGACTGCCCCTGCAAACCGGAGACATCAATATCGCTGTCCAGCCGGACAAATGCCGACGGCCAGCTCAATCTCTGGTCAAAGATGAATTTGCCGACCATTTTAAGCTCGTCGGCTTTAGTTTCAACCTCTCTGACATTCAGCGTAATTGTGCTCAGATCCAGCCGGCTATCGAGCGCTTCCGGAACCAGCCTTGAGTTTTTGACCAATCCTTCAAGCGTCAGCCGGGCAGAGGTGGAAGCGATATTAAAGGACTTATTGCTGAAACTGACTTTATCAAAAGTAAGTTGTTCCTTCAAATTCTTCCTGGTCCTGACCGATGCCGGGCTGCGGTCGAACAAGCCGTCCAGAATACCGTTCCAAGCCTCAAATCCGGCATCTCCGGAAACAATATTGAGATGCGCAAGTCTGCCGGACAGCTTCTTATAGTTAAGACTGTAGCCGTCGCCGAATTCCAGCTCGCAGGCATTCTCAAACTTGTCCGCAGCCAGCTTGATATTCTTGTCCGTGAAGTCAATTTTCTCCATAACCACGCGCCCGTTGCAACTGCCGAGTTCCCATGTGCGGTTTTTCCGCTGCTCAAGCTTTAAAATACTTTTCAAGCTGCCATTCAGGAGATTGAGTTTGCGGTCATCCGCGACGATATCGAACCGGGCAAATGCCAGTTCGCCGCCGCCGGAATACTGCCAGGGGCCTTTGGTATTCTGAATATCTGCCGCCGCGCTGAATTTTGCAAAGTCCAGTTTACAGCCGTCAACCACGCCGGCAAGCCTGCCGCAAGACAAACTGCCCCATATTTTAGCGGGCAGGCTCCCGCTGCCTGCAAGCCCCAGGTTGCAGTTTACAGCCAAATCGTTCAAGCTGAAATCCCAGCCTTTTCCGGCAAAAATTGCGGACGGCACCCGCACCCCGAAACTCACATCGGAAGTCTTCGGCGCCACATCGCGGTCAGAACATTGCAGTTTCATTTTAGATTCAAAAAGCGCGGAGCCGGCGGAAACCGTCCTGCCCTCTCCCGATATATTAATTTCGGAGAGAGTACAGCCCAGGCCTACCTCGCCGGAAAAACCTCTGCCTTCGCCTTCAATACTGATTTTGCCGGCGGAAGCAAAGATAAACATCTGTTCATATTTCATAAAGAATTCACAAGTGTCGGACGATATCAGGCCTTCCGCAGGCAGCATTTGACTGCTAAGTTTCCATTCGCCTGTTTTGCCGGACAGCGATACATTGAAACTCCGCGCCATCACCGGCTCCGTCATCGGCTTGATTTTATATTTCAGCGCCGCCAGTATTTTAGCCGGTTCCAGCAGCATTTTGCCATTGAATTCAATCATCTCATCGGGAGAGGCAAACTCGCACTTCGTTTCGCGAAAACTGACCGGCAGCGGAAAACTGCTCCGGAAATCCGAGACCGACAACAGATATTTCAGAGAATCCTTGCTGAACTTGAAGTTTAACGGACGGCTGGAACCATCCGGGCGCGACTCATTGCAGAAAACCAGGCGGTCAATTTTCATAGTGCAGTCGTCCGAGTTTCCGTCAAAAGCAAACGACACCACACGGAACGGGTTGAACTCAAACACAAAGCGTCCTTTGATGGCGGCATCGCCGTCCAGTCCAAAATTTCCCGGCAGTTTGATTATTTTCAGATACTCAAACAGTTCCGCGGCGCGGACCAGCGCGACATTCGCCGAAAACTCGGCATCAGCAGTCTTCCCGGCCAGATTCAGCATGGCTGCGGCGGCTATTTCCCGTCCGCGCCACGACACTTTCAGGGCAACCTTCAATAACGACCAGTCGGCGGCACGAGGTTCAAGCATCAGTTCAAAAGGCAGCAGATACTTTTTCCCTTGCAGATTCATTTCCAGCACCGCATCAGAAATGACAATTTTCTCAATACTCAGCTTCCTGACAGTTCCATCCGCATTAAACATGCGCTCCTTGAGCATGGCGGTGAATTTTTCCAGATCAATATCATTGATTATCAGTTTGTCTCCGGCAATCGAACAGCGGAGATAAACCCCGTTCAGATCAATTTCCTGCAACTTTGCCGGAAAATTCGGCAGAAAACTGGTTATGGAATAATGCACTTTTACCGACTGGCACTTCAGTGCGGGCGCGGATGCCTCGCCGATGGTCAGTGAACCGAGGTCGGCGCTGAACATGCCGACATTCCTGACCGTGCCGGAAAACCCGCTGATGCCGGCATCCCGCAGCAATCCGGGCAGTATCCGGGTCTGAAAGTAATCCGGCAGATAGCTGTTGGCCAGGGTGAAATAGATGCCGGTGACAGCAGTCAGCAGCAGAACGGCAATCAAGCTCGACAATATAATGGAACGTCTTGCAGACATGATAAAATTCTTTCAATAAACGTGATGTGTGTTGTCCGGGTTCAGATAATCAGCTTCCTGCCGGACGGTGAATACTCGATGGTACGGATTCGAATCCAGCGGCCGTCTTCATTATAGCAAAGACAACCTTCCGGATCATGACCGAATCTGCCTGAAGCAAAATCAGCAACTACTGGCGGAAAAACGACCCAGTCGCCCCGCGACTTCAGCCTTTCCTGATTGTGCAGCGCGATAGCTTCCAGCAGATCCTTGTAACCGCCGGACGGCTTCCGCGAAGGTCTGGCGGCGGCGGTTTCGCGCAGTCTGCCGACATCCGCCCCCATCATATCAATCTCGCATGACGGAGAAACGCCCAGCACCGGGCCGGAGTCCATTTCCCCGCCCGCGCCGGTATAAGGCTGGGCCAGAATAACGCTGCTGCGCAAAGTGGTCAACCCGCGCAATATGGCATTTTCGATGGGAATGGCGTGCAGTCCGGCCAGCACCCGCCTGCCGTCCTCTTCCAGAGTAAGATCACCCGGATGGACATTCAAGCAGGGGAAGTCGCCGGTTATATTCGACAGCGAGACAAATCCTGCAAGGATGCCGAACGCAATATCATATTGCGCCAGTTGCTTCCGCAGTTCGCCGGTCCATAACTCCCGGATACGCCGTCCCGCTTCCGTAAACAGCGTTATACTTTTTTCTCCGTGCTGCAAATAAAACTCTTTTATGCTCAAAGCAGCCAGCGGCAGATCAAACCGCCGGGCGATTTCCGCCGCGCGGCTCTTCTCCGGAAAGTCGGTAACTATAACCGAAGGAACCCACGTTCCGCCCAGTTTCTCCCGTGTTTCCAGCAGGCATTCAGCATTGCTGCCGCTGCCGCTGACGAAAATAGCGGCATCCGGCCGACGTTCAGTTTTATCAACCTTATATGGACTCAGCAAATTATTAATCACTTAAAAACTCCCGATAAACAAATCATGAATCAAATCAAATGAAACAGTAATCTGCTGCTTTTTTCCAAATCTGCAAGTATTTTGCATAAAAATTTAAAAGACTTGTTATTTTGGATTTGCGCCGGAAGAGAAATAATCTATATTGTATGAGAGAAGCTTTATTATAATTTGAGATTCTTTTTAAATATTAACTAAAAGTATGAGGACTTGGAAATGATTAAGTCGGTATTATCGAGAAAGTTCATTTTGGCGGCCATGGCAGTAGTATTAACATCCAGCGCTTTCGCATTCAATGTGCGTGAGATGGCAACTCCGTATCAGGGACCGGAAAGAGACGTGATCACATTGATCATCACCTCCAACTACAAGAAATCCCGGCTGCTGGCCGAACTGATTCAGCGCGAAACCAAACAGCCGATTCTGCTTCTGCCCGCCGGAGATCAGAAAGGCATATATTTCATGCCGTCGTCAGTCAAGAAACCGGCGCTGGAAATTAAAGAGGAAAATATCGGCAAGTTCGTCGCGCTGATCAACCCGCAGCAGATACTGGTTCTGGGCGACCGCGGTTTTGTTCATCAGAACTATATTGATATGATTGACAAAAAGATGCCTGTGTTCGTTGTCAACGGCAGAGACTGGGTTATCAACGCTAAAAGCGTTGCCAAGCTGCTCGACCTGAATAATCTGGCGTCTGACTACGCCCGTCTCTATAATCAAGTGGAAGGCGGCAAACTGTATAAACCGTCAGAAACAGCTCCGGCAGACACTGCGGCGAAGACTGAAGATACCGCCAGGCCTGAAGTCAAACCGGAAGACACCAAGGCGAAAGATGCAAAAGACGTCAAGGAAGAAACCAAAGACGTCACCGCCAAAGAAGATGTCAAAGAACCCGAAGCAAAAGCAAAGAAGTAATTTTCTTAGTCGATATAACTCGGAGAACAAATGTTCAACCTGTTTCAGTTGACCAGAAATACCTTTAGAGAATGTATTCGTGAGCCGATCTTTTTCATCCTGTTAATAACAGCGCTGGCCCTGATCGGCCATTTTCCTTCGGTGACTCTGTTTGTTTTCTCTGAACAGTTAAAACTGGTGGTCGACAGTTCAATGGCCACCAGTCTGGTGTTCGGACTGTTTGCGGCGGTGCTTTGCGCCAGCCACACAGTCTCGCGTGAAATGCGCAACGGCACAGTTCTGTTATTGCTTTCCAAGCCGGTTTACCGCTGGACTTTTATCGTCGCTAAAATCCTCGGCATTATTTCGGCAGTAACGGTCTTCGTATTCATCTGCAACGTAGCGACGATTATTTCCGTGTACATTGCCAAAGATCAGTTCCGGCTGGACATGATGGCATATTATATTTTCTTCAGTATCCTGCTTATTGCGTCAACCATCGGCTGTCTGAGCAATTTCCTTTACGGCAAATCGTTTTCCGCCACCGCAATATGGATGATCTCGGTATTGCTTCCACTTTACTGTATCTGCCTGGTTATTTTTCAGCCGCACCCGGAGGAAATCATATTAAAAGACCTGATTGTTGCGCTGTCGCTTCTGTTTTTCTCGGTTGCGACCATGGCGACGATTACCGTAGTCTTCTCAACCCGGCTGGAAATGGTGGCAAACCTGACGGTATGCTGCGTAATTTTCTTCCTGGGACTGGTTTCAAACTACCTGTTTCAGACGCCTGACGGCACAGGTTCCGCATTACTCGATTTCGTTTGCGGATTCTTCTACGCATTGCTTCCCAACTGGCAGTTTTTCTGGATGGCAGACGCTTTGGCCACCAGACAGGCAATCCCGTTATCGTATCTGATATGGTCTGGAGTTTATGTAATTCTATATATAATCTTCTGCAGCATGTGGGCAGTAGGGGTTTTCCAGTCGCGCGAAATAGCCAAAGATTCCCGCTGAGCTTTCTTCAGTTTTCTACCGGCTCCAGCGAATCGGCATCCACTTCCACAGACGCGGACTGGCCTAATATCTCAACATTCACAGTTATAATCGTCTTGTTCTTGCGGTATTCAATTATCCCGGTGATTCCCTTAAACGGGCCGGTACTGATCTCAACAGCTTTTCCGGCAACGAGTTCCGGCTTGACTACGATATCTTCGTTTAAAATCAGTTCCTCAAACGCCCTGATCGCGGCAAGTTCTTTCAACAGGGTAACTTCACTTTTATCATCTATATTAATTTTGTAAAGTACGGCATTGGACAAAACAATCGTCCGGAAAACATCTTCGGACAGCAGACAGAAAACATAGCCTGGAAACATCGGCAGCATGAATTCCATGGTCCGTTTGCCATAGTGGTGAAGCTTCCTGAGCAATGGCAGATAACATTCAATACCATGCGCGGCACAATACTCTTTCAGCTTTTTTTCCTGACGCGGTTTGGTTCTGACCGGCATCCAGCAAAGGCCCGGACAATGTTCAAAGCTCATTTTTCGCAGGTCTCCGGTTATTTCTCATCCGGAGCTCTGCCACCCGGAACAAATTTGATATCATCACAAAAATCATCTCCGATAATTTTTTTTATCTTCATGATAAGCTGCTTTTTCACCGGTCCGTTAAGTTCGCGCAACCACGCGCTATGAGAAACCTCGACATAAGCAACCTTGTTCTTAACGTTAAGCGGCGAAGACACCGCCGCAATCTGCCGGCCCGATATAAGCTCCCATTTTTCGCGCAGCTTCATTATCTGCAAAACATCTTCAGAGAGTATCCTGCCTAAAATCTTTTCAGCAGTCTCCCCGACGGACACCGGACGCGGACAATATGCAACAATTTCCGTATCGGCACGGGATTTACCATACCAGTCGCACAATACTTCATAAGTATTATAAAAGCTCTTTTTCATTTTACCCATATATTTTCTCCAGGGCAAGAACAAAGTGTCAAGACACAATCATCCCCGCCTAAAATCCGCAGAATCGCACCGGCAGCATGACCGTATGGAAGGCCAGTTTAAACGGTGCCACAACCCCCAGCACGACATTGCGCAGACCGTCTTTAAAGAAGCCGAACGGAGCACCCAGCGTAGCTTGGAGAACGCCAAGCGGCAGCCGGAATACATCTATCAAATCCATCCCCATGTCCTTAAATCCTTTCAGGCCGCCTTGAAGTCCGCGCACAAGATAAGGCTGCGCTTTCTGTGCGGCAGCTATCGCCACCGGTGTCAGCAGCGCAATAGTTATCGGATCCATGGCTTTGGCCTGCGGTGCAGGAAAGAACATGAACGCCAGCCCGATTAAAATTATCAGCACTAGAGCTTTTCTCATCAGACATTCCATCATTTACATAATAAAACAACGATGAATATAAACCGGAAAACCATAAAAACAATAAGACTTTTTAAGCCTTTAAATTAAAATTACCCAATCACACCCGCCATTACGCGGACAGATGCATAAAACAACATAATTTTATTGATTTCTCTTGGCTTCCTGCCAAAGCATCTCCATCTCTTCCAGCGAAGCACCGGGGAGTGTTTTCCCTGCTGCTTTAAGCTCTTTTTCAATATACTGGAATCTGGTTTTAAATTTCCGCGTCGCCGCATTGAGCAAGTCCTCGGGGGTGGCACGGTCACGGAACCGGATCAGATTAACCATCGAAAACAGCACATCGCCGATTTCTTCATCCACATGCTCCTGATTGCCGGAAGTCATCGCGGCTTTAAGCTCCGCCAGTTCTTCGTCAATCTTTTCCATGATTTGCGCTTCCGAACTCCAGTCAAAGCCATATTTGGCGGCTTTCCGTTGCGCCGCGCGCGCGGTCAGCAGCGCAGACAGGCTGCGCGGAATACCGTCCAGCACCGACTCCGCCACGGCGCGATGCTGTTTCTCGCGCTGCTTGATTTTCTCCCAGACGATTACCACATCATCAGCCGATTCAGCTTTAGCATCGCCGAAAACATGCGGATGACGGCGGATCATCTTGCTGATTATTCCCGCAAGCACGTCATTAAAGTGGAAATGTCCTTTTTCATTGGCAATTACACAATTGAACACAATATTCATCAGGACGTCCCCCAGTTCTTCACAAATCCCGTCCTGGTCATCATTGTCTATCGCATCAATCAGTTCTGCGCATTCCTCCGCCAGATACAGCTTCAATGTTTCATGCGTCTGCTGCCTGTCCCACGGACAGCCCTCCGGCGAACGCAGTTTTTCCATTACTTTCAGCAGCGCCTCCGCGGAAACATCCGCCTGATCTTCTTTCTTATCCATAACTTTCCCTTATTTAAGTATAAATGATGGTAACGCCGTCGCCGCCTGGAATATTCCAGTCTTCTCCCAGTTCAAATCCTTTGATTGATTCGTTAGTTGCCAGATAATCTCTTATCGCCTTGCGCAATTTCCCGTCGCCTTTGCCGTGAATGATCATCACACTCCTGCCGTGGCGGCCGCAGCAAATTGCCCTGACTTTACGCATGGCATCTTCGACTTTATAGCCATGCAAGTCAAGTTGAATATCATAGTTAAACTTCATTTGGTTCCGATCCGTTTTGTCAATTTTATAATATTAAAAACATTCTTCGAAGTTCAAGCAGGATTAGCAAATAACCGACTTAAAATCGGCAAAATGATTTTTTTTCTGCTTTTTTAAATTTTATGCGGTTTCACGACTTGCAAAAAGGGCGTTTTGAATTACATTTTGTACCGCTAAATAAAAGTGGGGGAGTAGCTCAATTGGTTAGAGTACCACCCTGTCACGGTGGATGTTGCGGGTTCGAGTCCCGTCTCTCTCGCCACTTATTTTTAGCATGGTACCGCTTATAATAGCGGGGGAGTAGCTCAATTGGTTAGAGTACCACCCTGTCACGGTGGATGTTGCGGGTTCGAGTCCCGTCTCTCTCGCCATTTTTCTGCCTGCGAAACACACTTGGTCCATGTCATTCCCGGCATAGATAATTCACAACCGGCTATGCCGGTTGTGTTATATTTACTATAAGTAATGATCCTTAAACTCTTTAACGAAGTGCATATTCTGCGTTTCGGTTTTATCCCCGACTGTTTCGTTGAACTTAAGCGCCCTGGCGTGACCGTCGACAAACAGATAGTTGGACATGTCTTTATGACGGAGCTTGGACATGCAACTCTCCCAGCCGGAGACCGGCGCATAACCGTCATAACCCTGATGACTGAGCGCCTCATCTCTTTCCGTGCCGACAGGCAGGTCTTCGCCGCCGCGTTCACTGACAATGATATTCCGCGAAGTAGTTTTAAGCTGGCTGCTCTTTCTATCATACCCGTACATGCAGTTGAACATATAGCTTTGACGCTTGTCAACATCGGCGTCAAAACCGGAACGCACAGCCGGATCGCCGGGACACAGCAGAAAATTACGTTTCATGCCGAAAGGATATAGGTATTCAAACCATTTAACTGGATTCGTTTCTCCGGAAATACCTTCCTCGCCCCAGGTTGCGCCATGATGAATCGGCGGAAAGAATGACTGCCAGTCATTGGCGTAACCGGCAAAGGCCAGGCCGCATTGTTTAAGATTATTCATGCACTGCGCGGCCCTGGCTTTTTCACGGGAGCTGTTCAGCGCCGGCAGCAGCATTCCTGCGAGGATGGCGATGATCGCGATCACCACGAGGAGTTCGATGAGTGTAAAACTTGTTCTTCTTTTCATATGTTTCTCCTGAATATAAATGGTAAACATAAACCGGTTCCACGAAAAATGCTGGAACCATTACAGACACTAATTGAGTAATCACAGAAAATAAATCAGGAGAAGACAGGCGGGGCCCGAGGGAGAATGGTAAGGTTAGTTTCAATAAAAATAAAATCAGGCGGCAGCAGGATCACGATGTCCTGCCGGTTGCATATAACAATGGCAGACGAAACATTGGCGCAGTATTTCAAAAACATTGATGAACATATTAAGCAGGCATGTCCGGCATGCGTAAACTCGAAGTCGCCCTGTGCTAAACCTGTAGTACCGCCAGTAAGGGATCGACTGCAAGTAGCATGATTATGAAAAGCCGGATGCAAAAATTCCGCAAACAGCAGCAAGCCCATGGCGAGCGCCAATGCTGAATTTCTGATTGTAGTTAAATTTATCATCCCGTCTCCAGTAATACAAAGTATTACTATATCCATAATGCACAGATTTGTCAACAGGTGAAACTGCAAAAGTCTCAGACTGGAGACATTTTGACTTGGGATATATCATCGGCATCGGTAAATATCATGATCAGACGGTCTATGCCAAGGGCACAGCCTGACGATTCCGGCATCCCCGCATTGATGGCCTGGAGAAATTCTGCCGGCGGCGGGTATGGACGGTAACCGCCGCGCACGCGGGCGGATGCCGCTTCTTCGAACCTGGCGGCCTGTTCCGCCGGGTCAATCAGCTCGCTGTAAGCATTGGCGATCTCAATCCCCGACAGATACAGTTCCCAGCGTTCCGCCACGGAATGATCACTTGCCTTGAGTCTGGCCAGCGCCGACCTGGCGGCCGGGTAATCAGTCAGAAATGTCGGACGCCCCCGCCCCAGCACCGGTTCAATCTTAGTTACCATTAATTCGTCAAACCGGTCCGCTTCCATGGCGGCTTCCGGCGTTACCCCCGTAAAGCGCAGAAAAGCATCTTTAACCGTAATGATTTCCGGTTCGGCGGAGAAGTCAATCACACTTCCCTGATAGGAGACAGAGGAGGAGCCGGCGGTAAAGACCGCCAGATGGCGCAGCATGCCGGCGGTAAACTTGAGAAGGTCATTATAATCCGCGCCGGCGTCATACCATTCCAGCATGGTAAATTCCGGACGGTGCTTCCGGCCGAATTCCCCTTCCCTGAAACAAGCCCCGATCTGGTATATTTTTTTAAAGCCGGCGGCCAGCATCAATTTCATCTGCAATTCCGGGCTGGCGCGGAGAAACATCTCCCCGGCCTGCGGAGCTTCAATAAACTCCTCCGGCGCCGGGGCTTTGATCATCACCGGGGTTTCCACTTCAGCAAAACCCGCGGCATCGAAGTATTGGCGGATAGAAGAAATAAGCCCGGCGCGAAGCAGCAGCCGGGCTTTGATCTGTTCAAGCTGATAAACGCAATCAGGCTTTGGAGACGCGTTCTGCATAGAGTCCGGTCCTGGTGTCAATCTTGACAAGGTCACCGGTATTGATGAACAGCGGCACTTGAATCTCATAGCCGTTGTCAATCTTGGCGGACTTCAACACATTGGTGGCGGTATCGCCTCTGGCGCCCGGTTCAGTGTCTGTGATCACTTTTTCAATGAACGTCGGCAGCGTGATTTCAATCGGCAGGCCGTTAAACAGCAGCATCTTGCACTGGCTGTTCTCAATCAGAAAGTATTTATCGCGGCCCAGCATTTTGGCGCTGACATGCATTTCTTCAAAAGTTTCGGCGTCGCTGAATACATAAAAATCGCCTTCAGCGTAAGAATAGTACATTTCCTTTTCTTCAAGGTCGGGCTTGTCCAGCTTGTCGGTCGGACGGTAAGTACGGTCAATGGTGCTGCCGGTGATCATGTTTTTCAGTTTGCAGCGGTAGAGTGAGGTGCCTTTGCCGGGTTTGCAGAATTCGAATTCGGTTATGGCCCATGGTTCTCCGTCAACTTGAACCTTCAAGCCCTTTTTCAAATCAGAAGCGCTGAACATCGGAATATCTCCATTATTTATTGTTAAAAAAATTAATGCCTTGTAATATATACCGTTATGCCATTTTTTCAAGCACATAAATTGTTTCGGCGATTCACCATCACAAAATCCATATCCTGGTCACAGGCATCCGATTTTGCAATAAAATCAAAACCACCAGTTGAACTGGTGGTATGCACCAGCCCTAGAAGGGCATAATACAGACAAGTCCCATTATCAGGTGCGATACATCTGTCATTTTAACCTCATGTGTTAGTTGATAACGTGGTTGGCGAACCATGCGTTACTATAGCAATGGACGTTGGAGATCACTTGCATCTGAAGATTTTTGACTCTCACCGGCTCAGCC
>Ga0172379_10001913_pt1 | contig 39016 bp, 40 predicted proteins | sample GrowelOW334metaG_FD_119756 | JGI IMG/M metagenome (GOLD analysis project Ga0172379, IMG submission 119756) | Groundwater microbial communities from an aquifer near a municipal landfill in Southern Ontario, Canada - Groundwater well OW334 metaG | ecosystem: Environmental > Aquatic > Deep... | reverse complement strand
GTATAACAATTAAAATAAGATCAACCACAATTAATAATCCGTAGATTATTTTTATGAACATATTATTATTGTAGGCTTATGTGCAATAATGGTCAAAATGTTTGTTGTATTTTTTCTGGATACCTAAACACCTCCCAACCCTTAAACCCTTTCCTAAATAGGAAGGGGTGCCCGAGTCTTCGAGGGCGGGGGAGGTGTTTTTACGTCAATACAAAAAAGCGCCAGATTTTTACTGGCGTAGAGGGGGGTGGGGCGACGCAATGGAGATCCTCAGGTTCCATTCGCCGCCCCGGTTTGTTGAACCGTCATTGGTGTGTATACACCATCGGAGCCACTCTGTGAGGGGTTATGATCAGAATCATCCCCGTTGGAGTGCTCGGCTAGGCGCGTACACACCTTAACGGTGTTTACTTCCAGGTTGGGCGGACCTGGTTATTTTTTTGCCCGATTCCTCCTTTAGTTTTGAGTTTTTACAACAACATCTGGAGCCAGTGATCCTTCCACTCCACGCCCTTAGCGCGGAGGAGTCGACCGACCACCATCGGCATGTTGGATTTATCTTCATGCCGCTCCATGAAGATGGCCAGTTCGAGAATTCTGGCCTCATCCCCGAACAGGGCGGTGAGCACAGCCTCCTCGTCGAGCTTCATGGTCCCCAATAACAACGACATGTGAAGGGGGTCGGTCACGGTAATCCCGTAAAAGAGATCGGCCAGCAGCCGAGTCTCCATCACGTCAGTCCACAGTGAAGCATCTGAAAACCTCCCATGACCGATATCGCACGCTTCCGCGGCCAGGCAAGCGTTTGCGATCACGAACGGGGCGCGATTCCCGAAACGAGCGTGGTTTTCGGCGACGAAGAGAACAATATTCTTGACGCTGAACATTTTCTTGTCCCCACGGTTGAGTTGTGTGACTTCCTTTTACAACAAGTTGGGTTATATAGTCAATACGAATTTGTGTGAGCCGTTGACCGGGTATGATCCGGTGACCTCCTCCTTACCATAGAGTTCTACAGTAGGAGAAGTTGGTTTTAAGCTATTAGAGATTGAACAAAGTGCTGCTTTTCAAGAATTTCTGTAACACATGAACTCGGGTATTCTCGCAGGAACTTGATTAAATGATCGTGACGCACTCGCGCCTTGAAGTTAAGTCTAGACTGATGTGTTACAATAGTCAAAACTCACAACTAAACTACAAAAAATTTACGAACCTCTCTCAAGAGATATTTAAGTATAGAAGCAACAGGATACATAATCTGAAGTCCTTGAATTCTGCTGAAAAAAAGAAAATAATTAGAACCTTAAAAATTGTCGATACACCGACCATCGAAACACCTAATCGTGTACGCTATACGATTGTCTCAAATATTCCTTCCTGTTCCTCGAGTGATTACTGTGAAAAATTAATGAACCAACTAAAAGATGATATATTTCCGCTATTCAGAACGAAGGGGTTCGCGCCATTTACTATCGCAAGAAACTGTTTTTGTTATATTGACCATATAGCTAGATTACGCTTTGGAAAAGATGGTAGTATGGGTAACATCAATAAACTAATGGATGATTTTGGATCGTATCCATTTATTAAAGAGCAGTACAAATTATACAAGTTTGACCTACAACAAACTTATAGACATCACTTAGTACATAATGTTGACCCATGGCCAATGGTAAGACAAATAAAATTGCATCAACGTATTGAGACTCACGTTATTGGTTTTCATATTAAGTCTAAACTACCCAATAGTGTAAAACAAAAAAGATTCTCTATATTAAAAAGAAAATTTTCTGAAGAAAAATTTAGAGCTGGTCTTTGTCATTTAAGATACGATAAAAATTATAATCCGATCATCAACACATATTGCCTCTTTTTTGATACAATCGACTATATAAGTAGATACAGAGCCATATTAAGTACTGATGACAACGAAGAACGCGATTTTGCCAAACATTTTATTGACTTGGTAATTGAAAATCTAGATAAGGCGGATCCGAAAAAAGTAGGGCCTCTTGACTATTCAACCAATAAACTATGTACGTAAATAAAATCACTAGGTGTGATACATCTGCATTGTCAGTAGAAAAAGATATAAAAAATGTCTAGGGGTTTTCGATCACACTACCCACAAATTTTTTCTGGATACTGTGATCGAGTGGAACAGTGACTCGATTCCCCCTTAGTTGTTTGTTGACATCCACGTCTGTTCCGACCCGGGATGGGTCACATGAATGTATTGTTCTCATCTGCTGAACTACTCGACCTGTCGAACTTCGAGCTCACGCTGATCCTTGTCACGGATCCGCATGATGATCTGAACCTTGCCGCTCCAACCACGCAGCATGTTGGGGTGCCAGTAGATGGTCGGGTTGCCCTCGACCATGATGGTCTCGACGTCGAAGCCGTACTGGCCTTCGATGCCGCCCATCTGGAACATCACCTGCCCCTCCACCACGATGTCTCCGTCTTGAGCATCAGGGAAGTTGCTGGGCTCGAGACGCAGGAACGGGATGGCGGCGAAGTGCAAGTCGTCCTTGAACATGCCGAACGGATCACGCTCGCACTCGTTGAAGAAGTCATGACCGACGTGCTCCGTCAGCCAGCTCAAGTCGTCGCCCGATGCAATCAGCCCCTTGTCGTCAGCCCGGCTCTCGGCGATGCCGATGACCCGGTCGCGCAGGTAGGCGTAGTGGGGACGACGTTCGAAGTATTTTCTCACAGAATTGACGGTGTACACGATGAGCCTCCTTGGTTCGTGTGCCATACTGTTATCAAATTTGAGGGATAAAGTCAACTCAGAAAACGATAAAACCACCGGCTGCAGTCCGGTGGTTTTATAAGGTTAAGTCTTAAGCCTAGACAACCAGAAGCAGCTCAATTGCTCCTGTTTTTGGCTGATATATAACTACTGAATTATTCTTAATCATAATTAAGTCTACAATATCTTACTTACCTCATAAAATAAACTAACAACGAGATAATAAACAATCCAATGTCTTCGATAACACCATCTCTCTGCAGCCCTCCTAGCCCTCCTCTTAACCCCTTTCCTGAATAGGAAGGGGTGCCCGAGTCTTCGAGGGCGGGGAAGGTGTACTTACGTCAAGCTATTTTTTTATTATTTTAATTCTTCAAATCTCTCTTGGAGCCGTTGACCGGGTATGATCCGGTGACCTCCCCCTTACCATAGAAACTCGAAGGTAAGAAAAGTGATTTTAAGACTGTAGGTGTTGAACAAAATGCAGCTTTTCAGAAATTCTTGTAATACATGAGCAGGAGTACTTCCACAGGAGCTGAATTAAATTTTTTGATGTGCGTGACGCTAGATACGTCTTGGCATTAGTGTACTGCTATGTGTTACAATGGTCAAAGATTTTAATATAGTAAATTTACCCTAGTGTCACGAGAACAACTAACAAAATGTCCGTTGTGCGGATATGCTGCAATCAAACAACGTCACAACCCTACACTAGATATCTATAGTGTTGAGTGTCCTCGCTGCGGAGAATATGATATTCACTCTTATACCGTTTCGGACCAAGATATAGTGGCAATAGTTGAAAAAAACAAACACATATTATCCGGCATTGCACGAGAACTATATGAAGCTAAAGAACAGAGCCCTAGTTACACAAATGACACTATAGACAGTTATATTAAGAACCACTATCTAGTGCCATCAGAAAATGATATAGATCAGAAACTCAAAAAAATACTAAACTACATTGCCAACCAGACAAAATACTTCGGGGAACTTATCCAAATCAACTTGGATCATGATTACCCAATCGCGTACGCAACTAATAGTAGAGAATTCATAGCATTACTGAATTTACTTATTGCTTCGGGATATATAGAAAATACATCACGACCAACAGGCGTATGGCATGTGCAGTTATCACTGAAAGGCTGGGAATCGACCAAGGGCATTCTATCAAACCAACAAGAAAAAGATCGGGCTTTCCTAGCAGTTTGGTTCGATGATGAAATGGATCCAGTAATTGCCTCCATGAAAAAGGTCGTTAGCTCAGCCGGATATAATCCTATTTGTCTTAAAGGGGAACATTTTTCTGATCCAATCATGATCAAAGCGCTCAGTGAAATTAAGCAAAGTCGTTTTATTGTTGCTGATCTCACCGGAATGAGGCAATCTGTATTCTTTGAAATTGGCTTTGCTCACGCATTGGATATAGAAATCATATATGTAATAAAAAATGGTGCAGACCTAGATGAAGCTGACAGAAGTAAATTGGAATACTATGTCAGTCACTATCAATGTCACAGATATAATAATACGGATGCGCTGGAAATCATTTTACATGATGCTATAGGCGCAAGGATAAAATGAAACGTTTACAGATAATTACATTGGTTTTACTGACATTGGGTGTTTTAGCTCAACCCGCATTCGCCCGGTCAGGCTGTTGCTCTTGGCATGACGGCGTTCGTAGTGATGGCTGCGGTTGTAACGATGGTACTGCTCTATCCTCTACCTGCGCTCCATACTACCAATGCACCAGTTCCTCATCGTATGGCAGTACTTCATATACTGCTCCAAGTTTTGAAAAAACATATAATGGTACCACCTATTATTCAGAATCATCATACAATGCTGCGGTAACAGAAGCTGAATTTGAACAAAGCCATAAAGAATCAATAAAAAACAATTTCCAGTCTATTTTAGAACGTGAGCCATCAGGTGAAGAAGTTGAAACTTGGTTCAACTTTTCCCGAGATATTTATGACATTGAACAAGCTTTGCTGGGAACTGATGAATATAAAGAATTACAATTCAAAAATGAACATGAACAAAATGTTCGTACTGCCTATATAGAAATAACTGGCGAGGAGCCAACCGAAACTGCCGTACAATCACTCGCAAATAGCAGTCGAGATATTCAAGTCATACGAGGCACTATTCAGAATGAATATCAACCACAACAAACTGAATCAGGTAATACAGATTCTCAAACCACTACTACATCAAAAAAAACAACATCAACCAACAACAATGGCATTGTAAGCTTTCTTGCTGATGTCATGGCATTTCTGGTGGTTATAGCGCTAATGATATTTGGTGTAAGTTTTCTTGCGCTCCCATTCATTCTGATTTTTTTACTCATCCGTTGGTTACAAAAAAGAAAAAATAAGTAACAAAAACCGCCGGCTGCAGTCCGGCGGTTTTATCTTTATTGCGATCCCCTACGCTGGCATGCACAAGGCATTGAGCCGGCTACTTTCAGTGGCGTTACGTACGTTTTCAGGTAATACGTTGGTATAGATCATCGTAGTCCCAATGTCCGTGTGGCCAAGCATCTTCTGGACCGCCACAATGTCCTGTGTGGCAGCGTAAGCGTATGTGGCGCAGGAGTGACGGAATGAGTGTGGACGGACATTAAACCCTACTACCCTACTCAATCGCTCGGTAATGTGCTTAAACCCATGCTCCGTAAGACGCTGACGAGTATTGAGGGATACCCATAAGTCATCGCTAGTAGCCAGGGCAAATCGTGAGCGTTCATCAACATATGCGCGTAATTTGCCTGTTAGAATTGATGGCATTGGGATGCTACGTGAGGTGCGGGTTTTTGAAGTGATTGCCCGTACTGTCAGACTTGCCGTTTCGAAATTCACATCTGATGTTTTTAGGCTCAGAAGTTCACCGCGACGGACTCCTACTAACAACAGTACCATAAACATAACCTCATTGCGCAGACGCTCAAAGTAGGGCTTATCATCCAACTGCACTGCACGCATGATCTTTTCTAATTCTTCCTCTGTATAGAATTTTGGAAGATCATGCTTAATCTTTGGCCCCTTCACATACTTAATCGGATTTTCCGGCAAATATCTTTTTCTTACACACCAATAAAGGAAGGCTGAAATGTTTTTGCGGTAGGTCTTGATCGTCATTGGTGCTAGTTTCCGCTCAAACTCTAGGTAATGCAGGAAGCTCCGAAACAGAGGCTCTGTAAGTTCATCCAGATACTCCACAGGATGTTTTTTGAGGAACATTCTCCAGGTCTCCTCGGAATTTTTTATTGTGACTAGAGACTTGATCGAGTCTAATTGACCACCTCTCGCCTCTCCAAAGTACTGACCTAGAGCGAATTTAATTTTCATATGGTTATGACTGGTTATTCTGGTGGTTATTTAATACTTCTTCCTCACGTTCCATGAAATAACGCATGAGCTTATTCCACGTCATCTTGCGGTGAAACTTAAACAGACGGAGATCGTCCCAGATTTTATCGGCCAGACGCATTGTATGGACTGGATAATGTATACGTTGGTTCATACCACCCTACTTACTTATATTTTTAGGTGCGGCTTTTTTCTTTTTATGACCGAGGTATTTGTACGAGGCTTGAACTAAAAGATCGCAGGCTATAAAAATTGTATCGACAATTATTATCTGCTCTGTTTCAGAATTAAAGTCTTCTGTCATACGTGATAACCTTTGGTAAGCGTCTTCACTAATAGCAATTTGGTGTTTCTTAAACATATATTTTTAGTAAATAATAGGAATAGCATAGTGTTACTAAGAATTACTATGCCTTATTTAATTAAGTTCTCAGCCTACGTGTTCCTTTATTGTCCAATTGCCTGCAGGCAAGGTCACACGTGTATCGCACCTGAAAACTAATATATCTATTAGTGATCGTATCTCACACATAGTTCGGATCCATATGAGTTCCGAACTAGGCCACTCCTATTAGTAATTATACCCTGTATTACTTAAATTCATTTTTGAAGGGCTGTGGAAAACTTTACTTAAGCCTCTATTTAGGATAACATTTGAATTGGCACTACAAGAATAATCCTACAAAGACTGGGTCATAAACCCCCGTTTTCTATTGCATTGTGCATAGGGACGGCGGCGGAGGCACAATCTTCTTTGTAGGATTCGTGTAGTGCCAACTAACTCCGTCGCCCTTTTTGTTTTACAAAAGGGCCTAATAACTAATTAAGTCTCTATGGCACTATCACAAGAGGAAATCAACAAAATCCACGAGGAAGAAGCTGAGCGAGCAAAGGCCCAGCAACTGTATGCTGCTAAGCACCCACAAACGGTCGTGGTCAAAAAGAAAACGAGTAAATTAGCCATGGGCTGCGGTACGTTGTTTTTTCTGTTTATCGTTTTGCCCATTATCATTGTCACGGTTCGTAATGCCTCTCCAGAACAACGAGCGCAAGATCAGGCTCACCAAGCAGCCGATGCAGAACGTATGCAACAAACCCTTACTGAGTTGGGTCGAGTCGAGGTTTTATCCTCAACGATCGAGTTTGATAGCATTGGTACTCCTGAGTTAGTGGTAAAACTTAAAAACAATGCTGGACAGGCAGTAGATGCTGTAACTGTAGAATCATACTTTTTGAATAACTATGATGAACCGATTGGACAATGGAACAGCAAGTCACGCGAAGCATATCGAGGGATTATTCAAGATCGAATTGCATCAGGAGCGACTTACACAGCCACGTTTAATTTAGCCGTATACGACCTGGCTACAAAAGTAGATTCTACGACTGTGGTGAAGGTACATTATGAGGATGGCTCGTCTTACGCTCTGTAATACGTGCCAATTGTTGCATCCAGTCGTTAGGTGACCACGACCCTTCTTCTACTGCTGGCCCATACTTCGATTCTAGGTGATCTTTGCTGGTTTCAACCTGCGCCTCTGTGTCATCAATTGAATCATCGTTCTGAGCTATGCGAGTTGAGTATTCCATGAACATTCGGATGTGTACTGGGCTACCCTCCATAGCCTTAGCATAAAGACAATCCAGTACTTCAGGGAGCTTATTGACGGTATGACGCGCGATCAATTTTAAGACTGTCTGACGCACAAATGGTTCGCCTTTCCAGCGTGTTAAGGTCGCCGGATGTACGTGGAGGTATTCCGCTAGTTCCTTTTGAGTTTGAGGCCGTCGATATTGAACTGGATGAGTGAGCCAGCCGATGTAATACCATTTTTCTGGGTTTACGACCTCTTTAGAATTAGCAGGAATTAACATTGCTTCCATATAGATAATTATACAATATATCCATGATGTTTATTTCGATCTTTATAAAGTATCTGCTATTATGGTTAGTAATTATGGGGATTCTTCAAAAACTATTTGGGCAACCAAAGCCTGGTAAGCCAAAAGTTACCTTTACTATTACTGAAAATGTTGCAAGTCCAATAACTACCCTTAAGCCCAGAAAGTTGCTGGGCTAAAATAACTAATCAATTATAAATCTTTATGAGACTTGATATTATCAATGATTACAACTTTAGTGACAATGAGAAGATGTTTGTCAATGAAGCTGGCACTGGGCAAACATCAGACATCAATCAAACAAGGGTAACATCAACTATCATTTTGGCAAAGGTTATTCAAAAATCATCAAAGGAAATAATTGCGTCAAATGAAAGACTATCAGTAAGTAATGAAAAATACACTAAGGCGATGCTTTGGCTTACCTTTGGCTTGGTCATTACAGCCATAATCCAAATAATTATTACGGCTATCAGACCCTAACACAGTGTCAGGGATTACTTGGTAACCCAGCATCTAATAACCGTTCTAAATACCTATCTTTTCAAAGTATGTTCTTCAAGAAAAAGCGAATAGGTAAGGCGCTCGAAGCTAACAGGTTAATCCATGATGCCATTAGCATGGGCGTCATGGATAAGTATATTACTGAGGACAATCTCACTGTGGACGATTTTGAGTTACAGCTATTAGCTAGGGCTATTAACTGGGTCGCGCCAGATCGTGATTACGACATCACTGATGACATTAACAGCCTTGATGAGGGCTATAAGCAACGATTCATAGAAGATGAAAATCAAATCTACACAAAAGGGTTGGGCATTGTAAATTCTGACTCAAATCTTGAAAAATTGATCAATCATTACGTTGCGTTGGATATACATTTGATGGAGGCGCTTTATCCAAAGAATGCAGAAGTAAAACATACTGGTATTAAGCGAATGAAAAAAACGTTGTTTCAGTCATCGGAGAAAGAGCCCAATGTTAAATCAGCAAACTTCTACGATGAATATAAAAAGATGTTCATACGATTTAACGAGGATTATGGTAAGTACGGAAAATTCCTCAAGAAAGAAACTATTGATACGCTGTTCGACTTAATTTCTTTGTATAAATAACTATCCAAGCTTCATGCCCACTGCTGTTATATGACTAAACTAGAAGTTAAGTACAGCGACTTGGTTTAGAGCACTTTGGGAATTTTCCATATGCCCAATCCATTGATTGGTTCGAAAATCGTCCCACCGAGCCCGAAAAATAGTCTAAAATTAGACAAAAATATATCAAAGCAACTAAAGACCTAAAAACCTTCACTCTCTTGTATACAAGCAGGGTGACTTTCAAATAAAGTTCAGGTGTGATACACCTTAATTGTTATGAATGATGAAGTTCTCTCTGTTCAAGCAGAGCGAGACAGTATAAATGCAGAGACCAAGAAATTGGCAGGCGAATTTAATGTTGCAAACCAGGAAGTCGTCGCCTACACAGCAAGCTTCTATAAATATATTGGGTCATTGTCAGCCGGTGCAATTGTAGCTTCGATATCTTTTTTAGGTAGTCTCACAAGCGAGATTGGAACTGTTGAGCTCTACCTATTTAATTATGAGTATAACAACTTCTACTTTTTATACACCGCATGGTTCTTACTTCTTATTTGCATGTTTACAGCCCTTTATAAGGGGCAGGTTACCATGGAAAGCAAACACTATCTTTATAATGGAAAGTGGGCCAAGCTCAAAGGCGAAGATAACAAAAATGTAAGTGAATTATATCGCCTTCAGTTGGTGGCCAATCCTAATCAAGAACACGCAAAGGAGTTACCTTCTCTAATCAAGGATTATGAATCCGTTTCACGTACAAACCACAAGCGGTATGAGTTTGCTTCTTTAGCGAGCATGCTGTGTGGTCACATCGCGGATGTATCATTCATATTAGGCATTGCGACGCTGGTGATCTTTGGTATAACGTCGCTCTCAGTCAAGTAACTGTTATGGGCTACGGAATCGAAACGGAAACAACTAGCCAGCTTGTTAGCATACTACACACGATTTGGTCAGGCGTTCTTACGACCGGATCAATCTCAGGTCTCATAGCTCTCACTTATACTATTTTCTCAAATATAAGAAAACGGCCGCAATTTAAGTTTGAACAAACTGGATTTTCCGGTTATACAAAATCTGAGGATAAGACACATGCGTCTTTCACTTTTCAAGGTATACTCAGCAACGTTTCAATGGAACCCAACACAATTAAACGTATCATCTTGGTTGTCTGGAAAAAGAGAAAGTATAGCGCCATTAGATTCGGCTGGGATCACTGCGGAATTCTTGATAAAGGTACTGGGCAGTCGTTAAGCTTACCGCTACGACTTGATGCGCGTGACAGCAAAAATATCAGAATCAGTTACAACATTCCTACCATTGGGAATGAAGATCGAAAAATCATTTTCAAAAGTGATGCGCCTGGTGGATGGGTTAGCAGAAATTGGATTGAATCTTATTGGAAAACTTTAGTCTTTCGTATCAAGGGCACATATAAACAACGCCCCTACGAAATTGCGATCTTGGATGTGAATGATAACTTGTTCGATATGTACGGACAGTTGTGTAGCAGAAAGGAAATCGACCAGCATTGGGTCACGGGCAACTATTATGACTACAAACGTTGGCTGCATAATTGTAACATAGTGATGACCCGGATTCGTTTTTATGTGCGTCGGTGCGCCCGGTACTTTGGCTTCTTTTAGAAGATAGACGATTGTTAGACGATTCGCTGACTCTCCCCTCTTCCGTTGGTCTAGAAACAGGCAACGTATAGGGAGGGTCAACCCTTTGATCCGTGGAGAGATACAATCCTCTAACTCTGGGCTGACTACGCAAAACGTTCTAAACTCGTACCCGTAAACCTAGGGCGTTACTGAGCTGCCTGGTGAATGTTTCTGGGTATTAAACCTGATCTAACCACCTACCAGTTCGAAACTGGTCCCACCGAGTCCACAAATATAACCAGCTTCATATATTCAGGGGGTGTTTCACCATCTGACTCCTCATATGCTCAACTGAAGCCGATAGGTAGATTGTTGTCGTCTTAATATCATTATGTCCCATCATCTTAGAAAGGGCATAAATATCACACCCACCTTCAAGCATTAACGTAGCAAAGGTGTGACGCAGCATGTGCGGGTAAAATTTGATACCACTAGCCTTCTTTACTAAGTCAATCATGTGTTCAAACCCATGAATCGACAACGGTCTATTGTCGTTGAACGAAACGTAAAAATACTCGCAGGTCTTGTTCATTCGGGTACGCTCAGCTAGGTAAGTGTTGAGTATAGGTCTTAACTGGTATGGCATTGGCACAATACGATCCTTATTCCCCTTACCTTGATGAATTGAAACCGTTAAGTTAGCCAGATCAACATCAGTCATTTGTAAGCGTAGTAACTCGCCTTTCCGTAAACCACAGTACAAGAACATAGAGAAGATTGCATAGTTACGGGCTTTCAAAAATGGATTGAACCACTTATGGCAACGAACTGTTTCGAGCAAGTTCTTAGCTTCTTGTTTCGTGAGGCGTGTGGGCAATTTCTTTTCTAACCTAGGCTTTTCAATCTTCTCAAATGGGTTAACCTCAACGATATGGTTTTTCTGTGCCCATTTGTAAAACACGTTCAAACCCTTATGGTAGGACACAAAGGTGATCGGCTTCCAGTGGCGTATGGTTCGGCCTAAATAAAAGAACCGCTCAGCTAGCTCTGGCGTGACTTCTTCAATTTGCGTTACTTCTGGCATTAACTTAAGAAAAATCTTCAATGAAGACTGATAGGTATCTATCGTATCGAAACGATAGTTCTTCATGGTTGATTGGTACTCGCAGAACTGTTTGTGGACTTCGCGTATATCCATATGGGTATATGTATTACCCTGTGGAAGTACAACGCTCTTGATTGAGCCGTTGATCGGGGTTGAACCGATTACCTCCCCCTTCGTATACACCTCTGTTTCAATTTATCAGAGGACTAGACTGTATCTTCATCATTAGCCATTTAGGGACGCAGAATGGCCAATGATGCCCTTGTCAGTCGTTCGAGCGGTCATGTTACTGATCGCTACGGTCTTGGCCTCTTGCGAGGCTATTAACCGTAATTCGGGATTCACTGAGCGATCACTCGCTTAGTGGGCGAAACCTCTTCGGTTCACCATGGGGGTGCTCTACCAGATGAGCTACAACGGCATGTGTTACATTTTGCTCGACCACATCTACAGTAGAATAGGTCGTGCCTTTTTGAAAAGTGCGGATTTTGTTCTAGTCTTAGCCTTTTAAGGTCATGCTGACCAGGACCACTTCCTTACCATGGGGGTGCTCTACCAGCTGAGCTACAACGGCATTATGTGAAATAATCACATGAGAGTCTATACTACTCAATATCCTATTTTTTTGCAATATCTTTTCTTTCAATTCGGCAAGGGACGTTTAAAAAATCAAACGTCTGATGTAACGCTGGGTCTTTTTTTACACCTGGGAATATTTCCCGATTAGCAATTATCTCTGGTAAAGCATTGGAAACCAAAATCATGCCACCCGGCTTTAAAACATCATCGGCCAATTTACCCCATTGATCACTACATAACGTATCCCTATAAGCTTGGAGCTCAAACATATTAGTTGCCAAAACAAAATCAGCCACCGGTCGAAGTTGTCTTTTTCCGACCGTCAAATCAGCCAGTCGCGTAACAAACTCTGCGTTTGAATTTATGTCGATGCCAATAGCATTGGCACCAAGCGTATTAATCAGTCTGACAAATTCTCCGTCCATGCCAGAACCAAAATCCACTATATTTAATCCACTAAATGGTTTAATGTCTTGCCACGCGTCTAATGCAAAGCACTTTGTCTGATCTTTATATAGCTCCCAAACTTCAGTTCTTTTTTCGCCTTTTAAACCCCAATGCAACAGCATGGGCATGGTTCTGCTATTGAATGCAGACAAACGATCAGACCGATAATCAGGGCAAAACTTATTAAAATTACGTTGCCATATCGAGCTCATTCTGACTTCTTCCCTGCCAGCCGGAACACTATAAAACGGATAATTAATCCGCTCTGCTTCCGAAGGAATTTCAAACCTGTCTTCTGTAGTATGGCGTTGTTCTACGGCTACAGGATCAAAAAACCTTTCTACCATATTGTCATGTTACATCGCATCGATCTGCTCCTGATACTTGAGTAATTTCTGATTATCCGGATTAACTTTTTTCAAAGCATCCAATGTCCCCTGGGCTTTATACTTCAATTTATTCAAAATCGTCAACTCAATGGCGGCATCAAGATTCTTCGGGTTATTGGGACCAAGCTCCAACGCTTGCTCAACTGCCTCTAGTGCATCTTCATACTTGTGCTCTTTAGATAATAGCTGGCTCAATTTTAAATAGGTTGGCTCATCCTTTGGGTTAACCCGCACTAAAAACTGCAAGGTCGCCACGGCATGGGTTAAATCATTCATGCCTTCGTAAACATTGGCCAGACCTCGATAGGCATCAATGGCGCGGGCATCTAAACCAATGGCGGCAATAAATTTATTTTCGGCTTCACCGAGTTTGCCTTGTTCTAAAAACACGGTGCCATCTTGGATATACTTGGTAACCGTTCCAACTGTTGCGGTTGTGTCGGCATCATGACTAACTATCCCTTTGGCGGCTTGGCGATAACGCTGCTCCAAATTGGTCAAACTTTTAAAGAGGGCAGCGAAAATCTTGGTTAACACTTGAACAATTGGTTTGAAAAAAGCCGCTAAACTCAAACGTAGGGTGGAGACTTTACGCCGTAAACGTTCCTCCACCAAACTGGCTTTGCGTTGTTGCTGCCGATGTGTGGGCATGGCTTCTAAATCTAGTGCCGACGCTTTTGGAAACACGCGAATATAAATATAAATAACCACTCCGGCGGACACAACGGCCAGTAGACTAGGAATGACGTAGTATAACCACGTCATGGGCTTACAAACTTATGCGCTTAAAGGCCGACACCTGAATATTTTCACCCAATTCAGCAATCTTTTCAGTGATAATATCTTGCACCGATTTTTTATCATCCATTACAAATGGTTGTTCTAAAAAACACACTTCACTATAGAATTTGGTCATTTTACCTTCCAGGATTTTTTCAACCACATTGGCTGGTTTACCTTCTTTGGCCAACACGGTGGTATGGACATCTTTTTCTTTCGCTACAATTTCAGCCGGTACATCCGCGCGAGCAATATAAGTCGGATCAAAGGCGGCAATATGCATGGCTAACTGGTGGGCTAATTGTTTGAAGCTATCAGTGCGCGCCACGAAATCTGTTTCACAATTAACTCGCACTAAAACTCCTACGCGACCTTGACCATGCACGTACGCTTCCACTAAACCTTCACTCGCTACGCGATCAACTTTTTTTGCCGCCACTTTTTGGCCACGTTTGCGTAATAACTCAACGGCTTTATCATAATCATTGTTCGCCTCGTTTAACGCTTTTTTTGCATCTAACACACCGGCACCAGTTTGCTCACGTAATTTTGCAATTAATGTAGTGTCTATAGCCATATTATGCTGGTGTTACTTCTTTTTCAATTTTTGCTCGACCCCGCTCAATCGCAGTCGATACTTGTTCTACTACATAAGTAATGGATTTTACACCATCATCATTCGCCGGAATAGGATACTGCACTTTATCCGGATTAACATTGGTATCAACCATGGCAATCACAGGAATTTTTAAACGATTAGCTTCTTTAATAGCGGTTTTTTCTTTCTTACAATCGACTACAAACATGGCGTCGGGTAATTTTATCATGTGCTCAATACCACCTACCTCACTGGTTAAATCTTCAATCTCACGTTCCAACATGAGCTGTTCCTTTTTGGTATAACGTCGTTCCTGCCAGATACCCTGCTCTTTTTCAGTTTTAAGCTGAGTTAACCGTTTCATTAAACGGCTGACATGTGGAAAATTAGTCATTAAACCACCTAACCAGCGTTCAACTACATAGGGTGTACCAATTCTTTCGGCGGTGGTTTTAATCACAGCTTTGGCTTGGCGCTTGGTGCCCAAGAATAAAATGGTTTTATTCTGCGCGGCCATGTCTTCAATCAACGGCAAAATGGTTTCCAGTTGCTGTTGTGAACTCTCCAGGTTGATAATGTTAATACCTTGTCTGATACCAAAAATGAACTTGTCCATTTTAGGATGTTTTTTCGATGGGCGATGACCAAAATGCATACCAGCTTCGAGCATGGCTTGCACTGAGGTATTTACGCCAGTGGCGGCTTGAGACATAGAATAAATTGATCTTTAGACTACTACCGTTCACCAGGGCTGGAGCGCGATTGATTAAAACCGGCCAAGATCAGCACTGTTAAGCAAACAGTATGATTAATTAACTAACTGGGATAAGTTAACATAGACTGGTGATAATGTCTATATATTGCCTTTTATACCGAGGTATGTTAGCCTATCGCTATATGACAAAAATCAACAAAGAATTACTAAAGGGCTCATCGGATATATTAGTGTTATCTGTCTTATCGGTTGATCCATTATATGGTTATGAAATTGCCAAACGCATCAAGGCCCAAAGCGATGATGTGCTGGCCATGGGTGAAGGCACGTTGTATCCCCTGTTGCACAGGTTGGAACAAGCTGGATTTTTAGAATCCTTTTGGAAAGAATTCAGTGGCCGCAAACGCAAGTATTATGGTTTAACCGTCCGCGGTCAAAAAGTGTTATCTGATAAAACTGTTGAATGGAAGGCGTTTACTTCAGCCATGAATGCGGTGGTTAGTTAATAAATATGCGTCAAATTTGGCAAGAAGAATTAAGTAGCCACGTGCTCGATTGCGCCGATGATCTGGTAAAATTGGGTTATGATCAAGCTGCCGCTTTGGTTGAGGCAAAAAAACGCTTTGGTGATGAAGACAAGATTGTCGCTGAATTAAAAACCATTCACCCCTGGCTCGCTGCCTATGCCGATTGGATTGTACTTGGTTTATTAGCCTTCAGTCTTCTCCCCCTAGCAGCTAGCTACTACTTTGCTAGCCCCTATCTCAGTTTAGTTTCAGAACAACTAATAATCTGGTGGTTTACGGGATCTTTTGTTGTTCTAACTGGATTACTCGTGAAATGGCAGTTACACATTATACCTCTCACTAATCGTCTGAGTATTTATGTTGCGGTCAGTATTGGTTTCTTTATTAGTAGCTGTATAAACATTGCTTTAGATATCAATAACTTTGAGGTGATTGTTTACAATGGTTTATTTGGTTTAGTAATTATTTTGATTTTAGAGTTAGGGCGCAAACCTTTGAATATCTATTACAAAAAAACCATCCTGCTGGTGTGTTTAAGTTTGATGATCATATTTGCCTGGCGTGAAAACGGTTTTTTACAAGACCTAATATTTCCAAACTGTTTGTTTATTGTTGATAATAATCCCACTACCACACAGGTGGCTGGCTGCACCCGCATCTCATTTTTTTCGATTTATCTTCTCTTTATATATGCTTTTAGTTTAATAACACTAGGTTTCATTGGTTATTATTTAGTTAATCTTTGGAAAGCGGGCTCGGGATTATTTCGTAAAGTTATCACCACCGGTGTGTTTGTTTTATTACCACTCTCAGCTATGAGTGTATCCGGTGTAAATAGTCTGGGTGTATTAGATGTCGTGCCCTGGAAGTTAGAGATTTATCAAACTTATGTGGATATATTAGGGCGCCGACCAGAACAAAAGGATTACGATTTTTATGCCCGCACTAGATCTTATGAACACATGTCGCAAGTCCGGGCAGTGTTGTATTCATCAAAAGAACGGCGCGTAAAAATTAAAGACTTGTTTCAAACTACACTGCATCGACCACCGACGAAACAAGAACTTAACTATTATGCCAATAAAAGTATGACTATTTCCGAAATTCAAACTGAAATTCAAACTAAATAATTTTTGAACCAAAAAAATTTATCTATGATACCTCGTATAACAATATATAGCATAGTCAGTTTATTTCTTCTCTCACTTTGTTGGTATGGAGCCACAGTAAATAGTACCAATCGCACTGCCACTCATCGCGTGTTAACTAGGCTCGTCCCAATCACACTAGATGATGTTCCTGTATTTCCTTCTAATCATGCCGTAATTGCTTTAGACCCAATGCAGGATTATACCTGGCAGACAATTCAACTACCGCACACTTGGCTCGAGCATGGTTATTATGTTGAATTGTGGGACGCAACTAACAAACCCATACCTGGTTTCCGAGCCACAAAATTAATCACTGATACAATTGATATTTCCAATATCGATGCATCACTAACACCGTCATTAAGACTGGTGATTTTTCAACCACCCAATACCCCACCGCCACCAACCGACTATGCGGTCTATATTACCTATCAAGAATATCCCAACCAAAGATTATTTGTTTTGTTAAGTATTGCCTTGATGATGTTATGGACAATTATTTTTTGGACGTTGATACGAACCCGTACCGTCCACGTGTCGTTGATGACCGGTTCTTTATCACCTTATCTCGCCACCATATCAACCATACTGTTTGGCGGTATCTTCGGAGCCGTGTTGGGTTCATTTATTGGCGGGATACAAATTCTATATGTTTTGATTAAACTCCCCTTTTTACTGGGTACGACTTTGTTGATTTCTTTTTCCACGTTGGTGGTACTGAGTTGGCTCAGTGGCGTTAAAGCCTCCTTAAAAGAAATTTGGACAGTATCATTAAATTTGTTGGCTATAACCACTTTGGGTTTATGTTCATTTAGTTTGATTCTTGGTTTTTATATTTTGTATCCACTTAATCATGATCAAGTGTTAATTGCTACTATAATATTTTTTATCGCTTCAGGTGGTTTAGCCTTACTCAGTTTATATCGTTGGCAACATACCATAATTTTGCCAGTTGTCTGGATTACAGTTTATGGTTTGGTCTTTCTCCAGCTCGGTTGGATGCTCCGCCCGTGGGTGGGTGTGATTGATCCGGTACACGCTACGGTTCCTATCGCCCGCGCCAATTCCGGCAATGTGTTTACGGAATTGATTCATACGATGGAACGAATCACGGATCCATGATGTGTGTTGGCAGTGGACGAATAATATTCGTCCACTGCCAACACACATGCCGATTCATTAATAATAAATTGTTCATATGAAATTATTCACAACCACAAATCTTCTTCTCAAACATCAATCTGAATTATTCGATCAAACGATCAATAAAAAAATTACGCTCTTTCATGTACTGGAATTATTATTGGTCAGTCTTGTCGGTCTGGCTGCCTTTGGTGCCGTCATGAGCCTGGTCGTGCCAGATTGGTGGCACACTCTCAATATCATGTGGAAAATGATCGCCTTAATAATGGGTTCGATAGGGTTATGTTTACCGTCACTGTACATCTTCAGTTCGATACGTGGTTTACGCCTCACCTTGGGTCAACTACTGTTTTTTGTACTCGCCGCTGTGACCACCATCGCTGTGGTATTAGTCTCCCTAGCACCAATCAGTTGGTTCTTCTTATGGTCAACCGATAATATAGATATCATTCGTGTCATCAATGGTGTGATGATTGGTTTTAGTCTGCTGTTTGGTTTAATTCTGTTAGCCAGACTCTATGCCATGAGTAAATCACCCTTCGATATTCTTGTACCGTGGTTGATTCTAGTGGCTATTGTCACCGGCCAAATGAGCCATAAACTGGCACCATGGTATCCGGTTAATGAAAATACTAATACGAATATCCAACAGGATCTCTAAACTTCTGCTATACTTAACCCCATATGAAACAGACTCTCCGTCTTCTCCTGCTATTAGCCATCCTACCAGGCTGCACGGTGGTTGATCAGTTTAAAACACCGGCTAATCATGTGGTGATTGTGGCTGGTTATGGTTCAACGGTGGCTGAGAATGCAAGTTATCAAGGTTACATTCAAGCGGTGGCGGATTATGTGACTAATCCGGATAATAAAGTGAATACGCTTATTTTCACTGGCAGTTACACTGATAATAAAGACAAATCTGAAGCGGAAGCGATGAATGCGTATTTTAATAAGATAACCGATCTATCAGGTGTGAAAGTACTCAAAGAAGAGTGCGCCATAGTATCTTGGCAAAACATTAGTTATAGTCACGACTTATTACTGGCTAATAATTTTTCTGCTACACAAGTAACTTTATTTGGCGATAAAAATCGCACCGATAAACTGCAGACCTTCGCCGTGTATCTGTTTAATCTTGGTTCTGGTCTCCCGGATAGTGCTTCCAGTTTAGTAAAACGTTCCATCAACACTGTCTCAGTCGATACCCAAGGCTATGATTTTGGCGTAAGTAAAGACAGCCAAGAGGAACAAGATGCCAAATTCGCCTCAGAAATTCTTGGAGCCTACGATGCAAATGCTGGCAACAAACTTCTCCAAAAACGTTTAACCGAGTGGTCAAATAACTATGGTTATGATGTCGCTGATAATTTAGTTAAGCATGGTTGTACCCAATACGCCGGTTTTTAAGACTTTTGCTTGACTCCTATTTAAGCTCATGGTATTGTAGCGCCTATGAAAAAGGACATTCACCCACAATATTATAAAGCCGCTGTCGTCACCTGCGCCTGTGGCCATAGCTTTACCACTGGTTCAACACTCGAAACCATTCAAATTGAAGTGTGCTCAAGTTGTCACCCCTTCTTTACTGGTAAACAAAAATTCGTTGATACCGCTCGCCGCGTCGAGAAATTCCAAGAACGTTCTAAAAAAGTGGCCGCCGCTGTTACCACTCGAGGGAAATCTAAGACCAAAAAACGCGCTGTTAAAGCGACCAAACGAACGGCCAAGGCTGCCTTGAAAAATGCCAGTTCAGGAAAAAATTAATCAGCTGCAACAACGTTATCACGAACTGGAGAAAAGTTTACAAGATCCAGCCGTATTTGGTGATGTTAAAAAATTACGCGACACCTCAGTTGAATTTGATGAGCTAAAATCAAAAATCAGTTTATTTGATAAATATGCTTCGATCGACCAAGCATTGTCTGAAGCTAAGCAAACGATGACTGATGGAGACGCCGAACTGGCCAATTTAGCCAAAGACGAAGTTGATCGTCTCACAAGTGAAAAAGACATCTTAGAAAAACAGATTCAAATTTCTTTAATTCCACCCGACCCGCAGGATTTAAAAGATACCATTGTGGAAATACGCGCTGGCGCCGGTGGTGATGAAGCCGGTTTATTTGCGGTGGAATTATTCCAGATGTATTCACAATATGCCGCCAGCAAAGGTTGGCACATTAGTATTATCAGTTCCAGCCGTACCGGCATTGGTGGTTTTAAAGAAGTTATTTTTGAAATAACCGGGCAAAAAGTTTATTCGAGTATGAAATATGAATCCGGCGTCCACCGCGTGCAACGTGTACCGGAAACAGAAAAAGCCGGCCGGGTGCATACTTCAACCGTCACAGTGGCAGTGATGCCAGCCGCTGAAGCAGTGGATATAAAAATCGATCCGAATGATTTGCGCATTGATGTGTTTCGCTCCGGTGGTCATGGTGGGCAAAGTGTGAACACCACTGATTCAGCCGTGCGCATCACCTATCTACCAACCGGCATGATTGTGGTTTGTCAGGATGAAAAATCTCAACACAAAAATAAAGCCAAAGCCTTTAAAGTTTTACAATCGCGCTTATTGGCCATGAAATTAGAAGCCGATCGTCAAAAAAATAGTTCGATGCGCCGCTCACAAATTGGCACCGGTGATCGCTCGGAAAAAATTCGTACCTATAATATTCCGCAAGATCGTATTACCGATCATCGTATCAAACAAAGTTGGGGTAATATCCATAAAATTCTCGCCGGTGACCTGGAACCAGTTATCACCGCCATTCGTGCAGCCGATTACAACGAACGCTTACAAAACCTGTGAGGAAGAATGTGTCATTACATGAATTGGATATATTATTATGTCATGTTTTAAATAAACCAAAAGAATTTATTTACAGCCACCCAAATTACCCTTTAACAAAACAACAAAATAAGATTCTAAATCAATCTATAAAAAGACGACTACGCGGCGAACCGATCGCATATATTTTAGGTGAGAAAGAATTCTATGGTTTGAATTTTTTAGTGAACAAACACGTTTTAATCCCCCGCCCGGATACGGAAACTTTAATCGATGTTGTCTTACCCCAATTAAAACCCCACGAACTGGTTTGTGACATCGGCACTGGTTCCGGCATCATTGCTATTACTCTCAAGAAACATTTCCCTAGCGGCCAGCTACTAGCGACTGATATCTCCCAACCAGCCTTAACTGTGGCTAAAATAAACGCCAAAAAACATCATACTAAAATACAGTTTTATACAAGCGATGTTCTAAACCATATACCCAAAAAATATCTCTATAAAATTGATTGGCTAATCTGTAACGCACCCTATCTCACCAAAAAAGAAGCGGCCAAAAAAAGTTTAGCCTATGAACCACAAGTAGCCCTGACTCCGACTGGTTCAACTATTAGTATTATAAAAAACTTATTAGAACAAGCCCCCGAGTATTTATCACCGCATGGTAAAATTGTTTTAGAAATCGGTTACAATCAAACTCATACCGTTAAACGATTTGCCAAAAATATTTTTCCCCATAGCACAATTACTGTACACCAAGATTTAGGTGGTTTTGATCGCGTAGTGGTGATTGACAAAAAGTAAATTTTTCAATATCCTACCAAACAATGGCTAATATCTATCCTATAGATGTCGATAAAATTGATTTGTCTAATTGTCAAAGCCCGGCTGATATTGTTAATCAATTAGCCGATAACTTAATCTATAGAGACCCGCTAACAGAGGAAGGACCGGTACCAAAGCACGTTGCTGGAATGGTGTACGGACAAATGAGAATGATCGCTCGACTATGTGAAAGCTATAATAAACAAAACAAAAACGATCGCGCTGATTGGAAACACCACGATGATTGGAGATATATTCATAAAAATATCAGTGACAAATTATTTGCGATTTTAGAAAAACAGGCTGGTAGACCAGTGTATTTATCAATTGATACAGTTAATGAAAAAATTAATGAGCTTAAAAAAAACTTATCAAGCAGAGCTGACCAATACGAAAGAGATCGCGTTATAGATAGAAATAGAAAGCTGATTGTAGCCGGTGGAGCCGCTGCCTTTACCACCTTAGTAACCGCCGCCGGAGTTGGCGTAGCTACTATGATGAGTGCAGCTACCGACACTACTGCCACAGACAACTCATCTCAGTTTGATGACGCAACCTTACATCCACTCGACGACACTCAACGAGAGAGCCTTAAACAAGCCATGACATTAGGTGATAACTACTATGTGCCATTTGTGCAGGGTTTAATGCAAGTATCCGATAACGGTATTGCCCCAGATGGCAGCGTCACCTCGGATCAGACTGTCATGGTCGCAGACTTGACACAAACTATTAATAAACTGCACGACTTAGTAGATAATGGAAAAGTTTACACTTATGTGCCTCCTGAAAAGCCAGTTAATGATTTAACTGCGTTTAACTATTCTTCCGCAGTCTATGATCGTGATCGCATTGTCTTACAAGATAAATTTTTTACTGAATCAAACGAATTAGAAATATTATTGCGTGAACCGGGTGATCATTCTATGAATTACGGAGATTATCTTGGTACTTTAATTCATGTTGCTGATACAATTGTTCAGTTGGAAATAAATGATGCTACTACCGAAAGAGGGTGGATCGCCCCAACCAGTGCTGATCAAAAACAGCACTATGCTGACTCACTACGTTATAAGTTTGAAGAAAACGAACCATATGATGCAGGAAAAATAGGACTATTGGGTATTGATAGTTATGAACTACTTGATGTTATTGTTCATAGTAACCTGCTCGAATTAGGAAATAATCTGGCCAAGGCTGAGTATTCCAAACTGCACCCTGAGCTCATAGTCAACCCCCGTTCAGAAACACGCCGCCGACCCAGATAATGTTACCAGATAAAAATTGACAAAGTTAAGTTTTTTGTGTTACAATATCCATTGTTATAATTGATATAAATGTTATCTATGGCTCAAACTGTATATAAAGTCCTGAACTTTGATGGATGTAAGACAATCCCTGATGTGGTAGCTAAACTTGTCGAAGCAAAAAATTTTGGTGATGGCAATCCTGAAATTACCGGCAATTTTGATGATACTTTATGTCTGATCGCCCATGCTGTTAGTGATAAATCTCGTTTCCGTCAGGAAGTACCTGAAAAAATTAGAGACGCTGTATTAAAAATTGTTAATTCTGGTGTAAAAAGTATAGATATTAGTGATATAACAAATTTACTAACCAAAGATAAATTGTCTAATTATAGCTGGACAATAAGACGTCCCGACATGTTTGTGCCCTTAGAAGATGCATTGCCGCATTGTCAAACCCCAGCCGATTTGGTTGTTGTATTGACTGGTCAGCTAAAAGAAGTAGGGATCACCGCAAAGAGGGCTAGAGAAATACGTGACCAGATGAAAGTTGTAGTAAAATTATGTCATGCCTATAACGCTGCCATAGAAGAAGGTCGTCCGGAAGTATTTAATACACATGCGGACTGGGCTGAATTACCTCAAAATGTTCACGCTGTACTATTGGAAATTTTTAAGAAACAAAATAAACAATTATTACCTGTTGTGCCAAGTTATTTAGTCGATGAAGTTATTAAAAAGGATACTGAACAACATGAAACCACTTATGAAACCGCCCCAACTAAATTTGTTATTGATCCTGATAAACGAAGATTGTGGAAGAAAGAAGAACTACAAAGACTAGGGGTACTACCTGAACAACCTATAGAACCCAACCCTTCACACACAGGAACCATTAGAAACTTACAAAGACAAGTGTCCGATCTTGAACAAAGAGTACCTAAAACTTCAAGTGGAAGCTGGATTAAAACCGGATCAGCCGCTGTTTTGGCTGCTTTACTGGGAGCAGCCGGAGTTGGTATTTACACCCTAAAGAACCAGTCTGATAGTGGCAGTCCTGATATCGATTCTAATGATATTGATTCTGATACTGAATTTCACTTTGAAGATGAATCGGTATTGTATCCGCTGACAGCCGAGCAAAAAGCTAAAATGGATAAATTAATGGAGATCGCCAAAAGATATTACGAACCATTTGCGCGGGCTTTAATTGGTGCCTCTGATAGAGGTATTACCGTAACTGGTAAACTGAGTACCGATCAAGCTGAACTGATTAAAAGTTTTGATAAAACCAGCGATACACTTCATTTTATGGTGAGTGATAATAAAGTACGCACCTATATCGCCCCACCCGGCCGTGAAACTGATATACATTTTGGCAGTTCAGCCGCCAGATATGTCGTCGGAGATCTAAACACCTTAGATGACGACTTAATAGTGTTAGAACAAAATGCTTATGGGCGTGAGGGTTGGCATCAAGTAGAAATTTTAGAACATGAAACTGGTCACCGCGAACAAGTTGCTCCTGGTACTCATCCGCAAACCGGCATGCAAGATCGCAGTACTCTTATTTATGGACAAGACATATTAAATACTAAAGACTATTCATACTACCTCAGTGCTATCCTTGGTGCCGCTGACGCCATTATTGCTCTAGAAGTTTTTGATGGCACCAGCAATGCAAAAGACTGGAAACCGCCAATTAATAAAAAATCAAAAGAGGCCTATGCTACTTTCTTAACAGATTGGTATGTACATAATAATCATGAATTAGAACCATTTGGTATTGATAAAGCTGAATTACGGCAAGCTGTGCTAGCTAGTGATTTATTAACATTAGGTAATGAATGGACTCGAGCCGAATTAAAGATCCGAGCAGACACTATGCAACGTGAAACTAATAAACCAGAAACTAAACGCCGTTTAAAATAATGTCTTCTACTATCCTCCTCATTCGTTTCCCGCTCGCACCCATACCTGATCACATTGGTAAGTTTGAGCAGTTTTTTCATAATGTTTATTATCTATTGAAGAATGATCATAGTGGTAACGCCTCTATTTCGTGTGAAATTGTGAGTGTGCATAATAAGTTGAATTTCTATTTCACCATCCCCAGCCATAATGGAGGGGTGGTAAAAAACATGATCTTTTCGATTTTTCCTGATGCGGAAGTATCCGAGGTGAAACAGTTTGTTGATATTGAGCATCTGCCCGATCAAGTTGTCACCTATTATATGGATCTGGCGCAAACTGAACAATATGCTTTGCGCACCTATCGGGCATCGGCACCAAATGATCCGTTAAGCCCATTTATTAATAGTTTATCGTCTATCCCTCCAACCAATGGAGCGATCTTTCAAATTGTATTACGCCCACTAGATGAAGATTTACATACCGATTCGAGTGGTTTATTTTACGGGGAAGCCAAGCGCAGTGGTGAATCGATGGAAATTCCTAAATTTCATGCCGTGGTACGCTTTGGTTATTTTTATGATGGTAACCAACAACCGCGTCTAGCGGATATTGAACGCTCGTTTCATGAATTCACTACGGAAAAAAATTGGATCATTTTTACACCGGAGGCCAATGTGCAGCACTTCATGAAAGATGTCTTTGCGCGCACCCTGTTGCAACGCAGTATCCTCACCCAAGAAGAGGTATCTTCCCTCTTCCATATTCCCGATGCCTCTTTAAAACTTCCAGCTATTAACTGGATTCTATCCAAACGCGCGCAACCGCCTTTTAACCTACCTACCCCACACACCACCGCCAAAACTGACGCTACTTTCTTTGGTCAAACCAATTTTCGTGGTCTCAATACCACCTTTGGTATTCGCCGTGATGATCGGCGCCGGCATCTCTATGTAGTGGGTAAATCCGGTTCAGGCAAATCAAAATTATTAGAGACCTTAATTATTGACGATATTATAAACAATCAAGGTGTCTGTGTGATGGATCCACATGGTGATTTGATTCAAGATATTTTGCAATACATTCCCGAACATAAAATCAAAGATGTCATTTATTTTAATGTCTCAGATATTGATTGGCCGATTGCCTTTAATCCTCTCGAAAATGTTACCCCAGACATGAAACAACAGGTGACGCAGGGTTTAATTGAAGTGTTCGAGAAATTCTTTGGCGGTGATTGGTCACCGAAGATTGAACATGTGTTTCGCTATACTACCTTGGCAATGTTAGATTATCCTGATGCGACGATTGTGGGTATGATGAAAATGCTGACTAATCGTAAATTTCGGCAGAAAGTTATTCCGGTGATTAAAGACAGTGTGGTAAAACATTTCTGGGCCAATGAATTTTCTAGTTGGTCAGAAAAATTTGATAATGAAGCCATCTTGCCATTAGTGAATAAACTGGGACAGTTTTTGTCTAATCAGTTAATTCGCAATATTGTGGCGCAACCGAAAAACAAATTCAGTTTTGATGATATCATGAATAATCGTAAGATTGTGCTAATTGAATTATCGAAAGGTAGATTAGGTGAAGAAAATGCCGCCTTGCTGGGTGCGATGATTATTACCAAAATTTATCAAACCGCCATGGCTCGCGCCAAACTGCCCGAAAGTGAGCGCAAAGATTTTTACATGTACATTGATGAGTTTCAAAACTTTGCTACCGAAACCTTTGAAAATATTTTATCTGAGTCGCGTAAGTATCGGTTATTACTAACTATTTCACATCAGTACTTACAACAAGTTCCCGCTGAAATTAAAGGTACCGTGTTTGGTAACATTGGTTCTATTATCGCCATGCGCGTGGGCGCCGATGATGGGGCTTATTTAGCCAATGAATTTACACCAGTCTTTACCACGGAAGATTTTATCAATTTGGGAGTCCGTGAAATGTTAATTAAAATGAGTGTCTCCGGCCAAACCACCCAACCATTTTCGGCTCATACCATCGATGTTCCTCCCCCACTGGCACCAAGTTTTGTCCAACAAATTATTGACTATAATCGTCAACATTACGCCACCAGTTTGGCCGACATTAATATTTTAATGGCGCAAATTTACAGTGATGAAGAAAACACTAACTCCACCGCCGCCGAAGCCAATTTTGAAGCACCGATTGTTTAGATTATGACAATCACCAGCCCGGCATTCGCACATTCCAATTCAATTCCAGCCCAATACACCTGTTCTGGTGCCAATCTGTCTCCAGCCTTAAGCTGGTCAAACATACCAGCTGAAACTAAAAGTCTCGTTTTAATCATGCATGACCCCGATGCACCCGCTGGTGATTGGTTACATTGGTTGGTGATAAATATTCCTGTAACAACACAACAAGTAGCTGAAAATACCTCACCATTAGGTGGCGTGGTATTAACTCCCTATGATGGTCCTTGTCCACCTAATGGTGAACATCGTTATATGTTTGATCTATATGCCCTAGATGTAGCCACAATCACCGCTCAAGACCGTTCTAACGTTGAACAAGCCATAATTGGCCACATTTTAGCCCAAGGTACATTAATGGGTGTCTACAAACGCTAGACTCTAGCTCAGAATCCATTCTGGTAAGCTGTTTTTTATCCAGCCGGAGGAAGTTGCTCAGCGCTTGAGGAAATTCTGCCCAATTGTTTCCACTAACTCTGGGTCAATAAACTCAAACACACCCCCTCCGGTCCGAAAATATCGAAACCATTCGGGATGCTCTGTGCGATAGAATCCTACACGCCGGGCAATAGTTCGATCAGCCACATTAAATCTGCGCGCCAGACCTCCAACAGTAGCCCAACCATCTAACGGAGCTGGATATTGTTGAGCTTCTTGTGCCAGCAAGCTAACCAGTTCTGGGGAAAGGTGTTCCGTCACCGGACCACGCTGTGGCTGATAAGTATGAAACCATTCGGGATGAGCTGCACGCTGTTCATTTACTATCTTCTCTACCAGCTTAGTAGATAAACCAGTGGAATCTGATGCCGTTGTCTTTGTCATCCAGCCTGCTGGCGCGTACTCAAGTGCAGTAAACGTATTTTGTATCTCTACCACCAGCTCTGGAGCATAATGCTCACGTAGATGCCCAATTTTGTCTGTGTAAAAATGGAACCATTTAGGGTGGGCTGCGCGAAATAGATCTGCCGCTTTTTTTACCATATTAAACTCCCGACCCAGTTCCTCAGCAATTCCACTATTCGTGAGCCAGCCTGGTGGGGCAAGTTCATTATCAATTAATTCCTCTGAGATCAGCGCAATTAATTCTGGAGCGATGTATTCTGTCGCTCGACCATGACGTGGCTGATATACTCGAAACCATTCCGGATGTGTGGTGCGATGTTTTTCAGCACGGCTGGTGACAGAACTAACATCTTTCCCCAACAATTTGCCAAGACCCCGCGGTATTAACCAACCGTCTGGTGCTGCCTCAATAATCTGCAATTCCGTACGAATAATATCAGCGAGTTCTGGTGAGATGTACTCAGCTGGAGGACCCATCTTTTTTTTATACTGGCCAAACCATTCTGGGTATGTGGCACGGTAGCGCATAATTATTTTTTTGATGGTATCAAAATCTTTGCGCTGTTCCCTTGCTAATTGCAGGTTAGTAACCCAACCATCTGGTGGAAGTTCAACTGTGCGTTTGGCAACAGATTGTTCTACTGACTCTATTGGAGTGGCAGGTGGTAATGACCCTTCCTGCATAATCAAAATTCTCATCCGCTCTTTCCATTCTGGTTCCGTGGTCCAGATGACTGGCGTCACTAGGCCAGTCTCAGCCTGCAATTTCAATTCGTCTTTGGTCAGCATGGAAAATGTCCTCCAATCTCCTGGCCCCGCCAGCTGATGCACGACAAAGGTGGCATTGCCAAACTCGTTATTCACAAAAATGATCTTTTGATGATCAGGGATCAGGAAAATTTTATAGGATTGCTCCCGCATCATCCGGGAATCGGTTTGACCATCGATAATACTGTACGGTGCTTGTAAAACGGACAACACTTCAATCAAATATTTTGTGCGAGGGACATCTCTACCCTCTTCCACGCTCCCTTCACCTTCTCCCTGCTGCATCTCTCCAACATCTGGTGGCAGAATGATATCTTCAATGGACAAAGCGCCCTGTGGCAATTCTAAAAAAATGCCAGCGACCTTTGCCCGGTCTACCGCGTGTCTAATATATTGTTTGGCGTCAAAGCGCTGATAGGCACTGGAGCGCCCTTTACCATCCTGCTGCAAAAATTCTTTAGCATCAAGTATCTCCGCAATGACAGTAACTGAAAGATTAGTTTCTAGGAGCTTTTCCAACCGTTGCGAAAGTTCCAGTTCATAGTTGCGGAACTTTATCTCTTCTGGATATCTGAGTCTTGTGGGTTCACCCGTTTTGTCCATATTATTTTCTATTTGCGGGCCTGTCCGACGAAGCTCGTCGAAGTTCTGACGTAGACGAGCGTAGGCGGGAGTGAAGGGACTCGGACCCTCGACCTTCTCAGTGACAGTGAGACGCTCTAACCAGCTGAGCTACACCCCCATGTGTGGGCTACTATATATTATAGAATATTTTTTGTCTAGAACCATGAAACCATGAAATACGCTACATCTAACCCACCTTGAAAAAAAGCATATTATTACCTTAAATCTAGTACTCATGAATATTTAGACAGATCAATGCGATTGAACGGAGAAAAAAATGTTGAAAGCGATTTAAGACAGCGCTACCAAACTGATATGTGAGTTGACCTGGGGTGTAGTCATGAAAAAGGTTCGAACGTCGTCCAGTATGCCCCGCCTACGTCCGCCATAGCCTTCGGCGTCGGTGGACTTCGGCGGGTAAACCCGCTAATTAGACAATTATATGGTATAGTTACAGCATGAAAAAATACATTATAGTGTTTGTTATTTCCTGCATTTTGGTACCAGCTGCACTGCTGGCTGATAATGTATCTGTTATAAAAAAAATTCGGGAGGTTAGTTTTACTGACATCACTCATGATCAAGTCACAATAAACTGGTCAGCACCGGTTGGTTCTAACCTGCGCTATAGAGTGTGGTTAAAAGATGCCTTTGGTAACACTTTAGCCAAACGCCATACTCAAAACACGTCTTTAGTAATGGCTTATTTATATCCAGAAACTAAATATTATATAAAAATTCGCGCCATAAATAATTCACAGGTCAAAAATAAGTGGTCGATAGCCAAATCGTTTACCACTACCGCTAGAATAACCAAAACCATTTTTGGAGGTGATGTGATGTTGTCTCGTTATGTCGGCCAAGCCACTGCGCGTACTGGCAATATGGCGGCGCCGTTTGTTAATATTGCCGATGAATTTAAACAGAACGATTTAGCGTTTATTAACCTGGAAGCACCTTTTAAAGAACAAGGCCCATGGGATGTACCAGATAGTGCAATGACGTTTAAAGTTAATCCACAAATGATTCAGGGTTTACAACTAGCCGGTATTGATATTGTGTCACTGGCTAATAATCATATCGCTAATGCTGGCGAGGCTGGCATTGACTACACTAAACAATATCTCTCAGATAACGGCATCGCTTATTGTTTAGAACACTATGATATACGTGAGGTGAACGGTTTAAAATTTGCTTTTTTATGTTATTCTTATGATCGAAATTTAGACACCTCGAAACTAGTTAGTGATATCAATGAAGTTAAAGATCAGGGGGCTGATGTGATTATTGTCTCGATGCATAATGGTAATGAATATACCGAAACCATCAGTGCTTCACAGTCAAATTTTGCCCACACCGCCATCGATAACGGCGCTGATTTAGTAATTGGCCATCACCCTCATGTGGTGCAACACATGGAGGAATATAACGGCAAGTATATTTTTTACTCATTAGGTAATTTAGTATTCGATCAAGATTGGTCTTGGCCAACCCAACTGGGCGCAGTCGTAAAAATTACCTGGCAGAATGACCAGATTAATAAAATTGAATTTAAACCGATTAAAATTGATGATAATTTTCAACCCCGCTTCATGGATTTCAACGAAGGTAAACAAGTGTTAGACAGGTTACAAGTGAATGATTACGAGATACTGGCAGATTAACTGCTCCCAGTATTGTATTGACAAATCCAAAGGAATAGACTATAAAGGGGGCGGCATTTTTACAATGCTTTAGTTCTTTATAAACCTGTTCATTATCTAACTACGTCTGCACTGAGCCGATTATGACATTATTCGGTTGGTTGCAGGCGTAGTTCACCCAACGCCTGTCTGCCCTGGAGGGCAAAATGGATCGAGAGGGTCAGATTCTGTTTGGAGTTTTTTTCGGGTTGCTTTTTCTGGCGCCGCTCCTCGGAGTCGTGGCCAGTTTTTTGCAACAGTGAATTGAGTGGAGCCTAACCGTGTGTTGTTGGCTGACGTACGATCGTCGACCACAACCGCGAGGCTCCACTCACAACCCCCCTTTTTTTGAATCAATGAAAATGATATTTAAACTGGTTTAAATTTGATTATAATTTATATAGATTTTAATGTAATTGTGTGATATTGATGTATTAGGTTCTTTCCATTCTTCCAAAAAAACTGGAGGATACATGTGGCGGTCATCACTGGCTAAGTGTATCATTTTTATGGTTTTGAGCGCGGCTTGTTTGTTCGGGGTCATTTTGTTTCTTGCACTGTTTGTCTTTCAGTATATGACTTTGATCTCCACTACTCTATATAGTGCGTTCCTGATCATTTATGGTGTCCTGTTCTGTGAACAGGCCGCTGAGTTTTGGTATGTAAACGATGGATAGAACGAGTGGAGTCTACTGTGTGTTGTTGGCCGGCGTGTTAATGTCGACCACAACCGCGAGGCTCCACTCACAACCCTCAATAATTGTTGTACAATAAAGTACCTATGCCGACACACTTTGGGCTCACACCCGCCGAATTAAAAATATTAAACCGCTTATCAACCCCGATTAAGATTCAGAATTATTTGGATGCGGTACCGATGAATTGGGAAAAACACGGTGAAACATATATGTCACCGCGGCGAGTATTACGTGAGAAAAAGATGCACTGTTTGGAAGGGGCTTTATTAGCGGCCACCGCCTTGTGGTTACAGCATGAGCCAGCTCTACTGTTAGATTTGCGCGCCAAAGGTGATGATGATCATGTGGTGACATTATATAAACGCCATGGTTATTGGGGTGCCATCAGTAAAACCAATCATGCCTCTCTCCGCTTTCGCGATCCGATTTATAAAACCTTACGCGAATTGGTTTTATCTTATTTTCATGAATACTTCAGTGATACAACTGGTAAAAAAGTTCTACATGACTATTCTTCTAAACCGTTTAATTTAAAAACACGCGGCAGTGCCTGGATCACCACTGAGGAAAATTTATTTTCTCTTGTTACCGCCATCGATGAGGCCGCTCATACAAAAATAGTGCCTGATAATAACTTACGTTTTATTCGTCAAGCCGATACCATGGAACGCCGCGCTGGTCTATTGCGTGAGTGGACACGCAGCAACCCTCTAACTTGAATTGTTACTAAGATATCGTTCTCTAGTGGTCTTGTTATATAAAGTATCAAAGGCTTCCTTTAAGGCTTTAAATTTAGCTGGTGCCGTAGGATCATTCGAATTACGATCCGGATGTCTACTTAAAGCCAATTTACGAAAAGCTTTTTTAAGCATCATTTTAACGCCGGCTTCGCTTTTTTCAGCTAAGTCATCAGTGGATAAACCTAATGTTGCAAAATATCCTTTGCGGTCAGAAAAATTTGCCGGAATTTCACCACTTGGTGTGGTGCCACCCATGTCAGCCTCAAGTGAATCAAACTCTGACCCACTTAACCAGTTTAATAATACTTTATCCCGAGTGGAACGATGATCTGCAGAAAATGCCCTCTCATGCTTATGCACAATACCAGAAATACCATCATCTGTAGTCAATTCGTCCAAACTATTAAATGTACCAGAATTATAGCGACTAGGATCATTAGATTTGAATTCAACCAAAGCTGCCTGCCATACCTTTAAATCTAAGTGCAAGGTTCGATACAAACTAGCAATAATTAACAAATCATCCTGAGTAATCATTGCGTTGGTTTCATCCACGGACAGCAATGGCTCCAGCACTTGATCAGCACGATCAATTAATGCCCTAAGTTCAGCCTGATACTGTTTAGATTTAGGATAATCATTAACGTTCACGCCATCCTTATAACCACCTCGTAACGGTATGAGCGGAGCCTTAACATCTAAGGCTTGAGCATTAACTACAGTGGTTAAATCTTCCAGTGCAGCTGCAATGGTTTGAACTTGCGCGTCGATAATATTAACGATATTATCACGTAAACGTATTCGTCTAGCTTCATTGCCTCCAGCAGCTTTTCCTAAAGCGCTACCAATTGAACCTAAGGCGCCATCATGGGCTAATTCCCCCATCGGATCAAGTAATAATCTTTCAACACGCTTGGCGGCTTGGTAAATGTGCTCGGTAGCTTCACGATTATTTGGATCAAAATGTCTATCAAACTCAACATACATCTGTTTACCCCACTCAACTAATCCTTCAAAACCCTTCTCCCTGGTTTCGCGTTGTTCTCTTTGTGTTACCCCACCTACGGCTTTGTCATAATAATCCCGTAATTGTTCAAAAAATGACGCCATATTAGTGTCCATAATATGATTAATAATTACAAAAGTCAATCTAGGACATCATAAACTTTTATTCCGTCCTGTTGAAAAAAGACCGGTAAAGCCAATTCCCGCTGAGTGACGATATAATCAACTTGTAAACTACGCAGAAAATCCACATCGTTGATTTTAGCATTGAGAATATTTTTATGCGAAATAATCTTGCCGTGTTGTTTGATCGATTTAAAATAAGTTTGCGGATAAGTTGAATCATAGCCAAAAATTGATCTTATACCATATAAGCCATACAAATTAACGGGCGATAATTCAGAGTATATTAAAGCCTGTGGCTTAGCTTGTTGTATGGCTTGAACATAGGCGGGCGGATTAGTTAATGGCTCACGCGATTGCTGTGGATTATAACCATGCATAACGCTCCACTGATCAAAAAACATTAACATTCCCAAACCGATACATATCCAAGACATATATATCTTCTTTGAAAATAACCAATCTTGAAAATAGGCCGCTAAAATTATAACAATAAAATCTAGTATAAAAATAGCCCGCATCGGTGGCACCGTAACAAAAAGAGAATTTGGTATAAACACATAACCTAATACACTACAAAATATTACCAGCCAAAATATATGGCGCGCTTGCCAAATGAATTTTTTAATACACAATGATATTAAGAAAAATAATACCGGAATTATTCCAACATAAACACTCGTTTCAACGTAATTTAAGGGTGCTCGAAAATGAGTCACATCGCCCCAATAATTGGGCAGGATCCATAGAATTAAATGTTCAACACTAAGCTGACTATTATTGGTACTAAGCGCCCGGTGGCTTAAACCCAGCTGCACCATAAATGGATATAACAAACTGACCATGATTATCCCCTGCACGATCATCCAGCCGGTCAGGCTTAATATTTTATGACGCGATAAGTGTTGTCGGTTTTGCCATAATAAAAAACTGGCATATAACACCACTACTATTAAGGCGTATAAATAAAATTGCACGTGACCGGCCGTGAGCATGGCATAATTAAATATTACTGCCGGAATACCCCAATACCACTTGTCAGAATAAACCAGTTTGTACACAGCCCATAAGGTCAACGGAAAAAATGCCAACACACCGTCAATTGTCCCCCACTCCAACCACACTATCATTGGGCCGGATAATTGCCAGGCCAAACCAGCCGCCCAAGCTAAACCGGGATGCACATCGCGTCGTAAAAAAATGAACATGCCCAAACCAGCCAGAAAAAAATAAATAATAATATTAGCCGTAAAAAAATCTAAAGACTTATTAAAAAACGGTATCAACAAATTTATTGGAGAAAAAGCCGCTGACTGACCATTAAAAAAAGACACCCCAGAAAAAATATATGGATTATATAATGGTAATTGCCAGTGTTTATAACTATTAAAAATATAATCGCTGTACGGGTATAGTTGCACAACGGCATCGCGGGTGTATGTATTATAACTTTGCACCTCTTCACCTAATAAATAATTGTGCACCAGATCAGTTGGCAAAGGTACAGCTTGGTGAAATATCGTTGGCCAGAAAAAAATTATCGTAACCAATACATAACCAAGGCACCCTAGCCAAAATTGCCATCGGGCATTAATTTTCACGGGTGGATTATAACATAAAACACGTAGAGACGTGCCGGCGGCACGTCTCTACGTGTTTTTTACGTCTCTACGTGTTTATCGCGTTTCGACTATAAATCGGCGGTCAGAATGACGTCACCATAGGCATAGGCGTCCGTCTGTTTTTCACCGCCCCATTCGATTTCGACACTGACCGTACCATTGGCATCATCAACGGCGGTGACAGTACCATCGTTGTAACTACCAATATATGGTACCGACACAGCATCACCGACACTCACGGCTGGTTTAATCGGCATAGCCACGGCATCAGCTTTACTCACAACCTCGAGGCTACTGGCAAAGCCGGATACCAATATTTGGTCACCGGACACTTTCAACACAGTGTAATGATCAAAGTCACTGCCGTTCTTAACCGCAATGGAAGCACCGGCTTGCCATGGATCGGTAATTACCACAAATGAATCAGCTTTGAGTTGTTCGGCTTCGTTTGCACCTAAGGTTCCCACATCCAAGTATTTCACCATTGGTTGGGTTGCTGTACCACCTTCAACTACATAGGCACGGGTTAAACCGGAACCAGATTGCCACCAGGTTAACACAGTGTCACCCACGGCAGCAGTTTGACCGGCTGGAATCGGCACGATCACACCATTTGGAATGGTAACATCCTCGATAATTTCGGTTAATACAGAAGACGCGGCACCAACTTCTGACACTGTTGCCATATAATATATGAAGGTTGTGCTATCCACACCGTCGGTGGCTGATCCATCAAGAGAAGCGCGGGTTGGCGCTAACACATAATCACCCACTTGAGCATCAAGTGCTCCACTGGGAAAATCAAGGGGCATAGCTGTTGGGTCAATCGCCACTGTAGTGGCAGTAGTATTGACATTAACCACTGTATTTGTGTTCTTTGGAGTGGTGTTAGTAGTGGTGGTGGTTGTGCTGGTGCAACCGGCTCCAAGCATCACTAGTAAAACGCTGGCTCCAGCCAAACTTTTGGCTATCGTTGTACGCGTATTATTCATAGCGTGTATTTATTATTAATAATAATTATTTAGAAGCTAAGTATATCACAATTCTCCAACTAACTGAACGGCGTCAATTTCAACCCATTCGTCCGGCACCAACGTGGTATCTACGGTAATTCGTACACCATTTACTTGATAGCTGGTTTTATCGACTGGAATTTGCAAATAACCGATACTAGTAGTTGTATCTGTCCCTGCCCAAACCGAATGATAAACGCCGTCAATATCTTTTAACTCAACTTTGGTGACAGCTCCACTGCCATACGTTTCATGAATGCGCACACCAGTGGCATAGGCGGCTTTTGAGTACGTCAAGCTCAAGGTTTCTAAACCTTTATTTCTTTCTAAGTGCGCCCAAGAATTACCATTATCACCGTAAGATTCAACGTTTGGCAAACTAGTGGCTTGTTTGGCTGCCCAAGAATCTGTCCCATATTCAGTTGAAGCCGTGGCGGTGGCTGCCCATTGGCCATTAACATCTTGTTGAATCGCGGCATCGGTGGCAGTCTCATCAAAAGTATTATCACTGGTTGTTACCGTTACTGTTGTGTTGGTATTGGTTTTTGATGTATTGGTTTTTGATGTATTGGTTGTTGTTGTGGTTGTAGATGGCGTGTTGGTAGTAGTTGTTTTTGGTGGAGTTGTTGTTGTAGTTGCAGTATTACTGGTACAGCCCACACCAATTAGGAGCAAACTGGCCGCCCCAACCGACAACGCAGACAATAATGTCTTTTTGTTCATATAGATTATTTTAGTCTATAAAATTTAGATAGATACAGTATAGCAAAATACAGGCTCTCATGCTAGGGTATTTAATATGACTATAGGTATTATTGGTCTAGGGGCGGCTGGCATGATGGCGGCCGCTACCGTGCAAGAACTGCATCCGGATTATCAGATTATATTGATCGAAAAAAATGCTGTGATGGGGCAAAAAGTACAAATTTCTGGCGGTGGTCGCTGTAATGTCACAACCGGTATACGTGATATAAAAAATGTATTAACACACTACCCCCGGGGTAATAAGTTTTTAAATACTGCCATGTACCATTTTTCACCGGAGCAAGTTTATAATTGGTTCGAAGCACATGGTTTGCCCCTTACAACAGAATCTGATATGAGGGTTTTTCCACAATCAAATGACGGTAAAGCAGTAATTAATGTATTTGAAAAACTATTTCAACATAAAAATATTACGAGATATTTATCTACTAGTGTAACCGGGATAAAAAAAACGGCTGATCAATTTGCCATTACTCTAAAATCTGGTGAGATAATCAATACTGATAAATTAATCATAACTACTGGCGGACAAGCTTATCGTCACACTGGTTCAACTGGTGATGGTTATGGCTTCGCCGAAAGTTTAGGCCATCACATCACTCCCCTCGCCGCCAGTTTAAACTCTTTTGTAATTAAACAACCTTGGATTAGAGACTTAGCCGGTGTGTCTTTTTCTCAAGTTGGTTTATCAATCTCCCAACAATCTAAGTTTCATTTTACCGGGCCGATTGTATTTACTCATCAAGGTATCAGTGGCCCAGCTGTCTTTGCCCTATCTTCACAAGTGGCCTTTTTATCTTACCCCTTATCTGTACTGCTTGATTTCATTCCTGCTCTCACTGCTATTCAACTCTTAGAGCAATTAAATACACTTATTATTGAACATCCCAAACAACAACTCAGCACTACTTTACATTATTGGCTACCAAAATCAGTCGTGACGACAATAATTACTGCACAGAATTTACCTGGTGATAAACCCAATAACGAAATCAGTAAGACTTTACGAAATATTATAGTGAATTGTTTAAAGAAATTTACCGTATCGGTGGTAGGAAAAGGCTCGGGTGATGAATTTGTCACGGCTGGGGGGATTGAGTTGACAGAAGTAAACCCAAGAACCATGGAGTCTAAAATATGTCCCGGTTTATGGTTTGCTGGCGAAATTTTAAACATCGATGGTTACACCGGCGGATTCAATTTACAAGCCGCTTGGGCGACAGGCCATTTAGCTGGGAGCAACATTCATGATATAAACCAGTAGAGACATGCCATGGCATGTCTCTACTGGTTTATATCATAGACTCATTTATAGCTTTCATGTTATAATACTTTCTGATTCATGAAAAAAATATTACTACTCATACTTTTAGCCTTACCATCTGTCACTTTTGCGCAAGACATATATAGTGTGTCTCTGTTTGTAGAATTTACCGGTGAAGTCTTGAGCGATATCGCCGGTACTTCTGTAGCTTCCGCTGGTGATGTTAATGGTGATGGTTATGATGACGTGATTGTCGGTGCATCACAAAGTGACGATGGTGGTGTCTCAAATACCGGTGCAGTTTATTTGATCTATGGCCAAGCCAGCACTCTAACCAGTGCGTCTCTGTCTACAGTAGTTGAATTTACTGGTCAAGCTTTAGCCACTAGCGATGTAGCAGGTAATGCAATAGCTTCGGCCGGTGATGTTAATGGTGATGGTTATGATGATATTCTAGTGGGAGCCACTGGTAACGATGGTGCATTTTCTAATGCTGGCGCAGTCTATCTGATTTATGGTCAAGCAGCTCCGATGACCAGTGGTACGTTATTATCCAAATCCGTAAAATTTACCGGTGAAGTGGCCAGTGATGCGGCTGGAAATTCTGTCGCGTCCGCCGGTGATGTTAATAATGATGGTTATGATGATATTTTAATCGGTGCTCGGGGTAATGACTTTGGTGGT
>Ga0172379_10001912_pt1 | contig 39043 bp, 39 predicted proteins | sample GrowelOW334metaG_FD_119756 | JGI IMG/M metagenome (GOLD analysis project Ga0172379, IMG submission 119756) | Groundwater microbial communities from an aquifer near a municipal landfill in Southern Ontario, Canada - Groundwater well OW334 metaG | ecosystem: Environmental > Aquatic > Deep... | reverse complement strand
GTTCGAATCCCTCCCGGCCCACCATGCCGAGATAGCTCAGTGGTAGAGCAGCTGTTTTGTAAACAGCAGGTCGGAGGTTCGAATCCTCTTCTCGGCTCCACGGGTCATCAAATGCTTCAGGTTACGTGTATGCAAAATTTGCATCCACTCCACCTTCTGCATTTGTGCCCCTTTCCCCAAAAACCGCTGTGCGATTTTTGGGGGCCCCAGTTTGGTGAGCTCCTGATTTACTCGGTAGATCATCATATACAAATTAATTAATCATATTTAGAAAACACAGATGTCACAAGATAATCTAATAAAAATGGAATGTACAGAATGCAAACGCATTAATTATCATTCCAAAAAGAACAAGAAAACTCTCAAAGAAAGACTTGAGATGAAAAAGCACTGTAAGTGGTGCAAAAAACACACTGTCCATAAAGAAACCAAATAGTATATTGGGGGTGTAGTTTCCGCCAAAGGCGGACCAGCCTTGGGCTGGCAATGGTAGAATCCGAATCACTTCATTTTCCAGTTACTTTGAGAAAATAGAATATGGCTAATGGGGGTGTAGTTCAATGGTAGAATGTAGGTCTCCAAAACCTGAGACGAGGGTTCGATACCTTCCACCCCCGCCAGGACATTATACATCAATGTACCGGCGCATAGAGGGTATAAAACGAGGCAAAACCTCGTTTTTTAGTATCTGATTAATGGTGTATAATAGTTATGTATATAAATGTATCAAAAATCAAATAATAAGCATTTGCAATGAAACTATCACAAATATCTCCTACGAAGTTTTTTCAGAGATCTATTAAAAAATCGGATCACAAGGAAGGTGTATTAATAACACATCCGCAGGAGGAAACAACTCAGACTAAAGTGGAGTTGATATCTTTTAACACGGAAAGCTATTTTCAGGAGTATGTTATAGATCTGGAAAAACTGGATACTTCCATCAAGAAGAAACACTGTAACTGGATAAACGTTACCGGATTGCGCGATGTCCGGAAGATTGAAAAAATTGGTCAGGAGTTTGAATTGAATCATCTGCTGATGCAGGATGTTTTGCATACCCGCCAGCGCCCTAAATATGAGCTGAATGATGGAACAATTTTTATTGTGGTAAAAATGTTTGTTCTTGATTCCAATAAAGAAATACATGCCGAGCAGGTAAGTTTCATATTTAAAGATGAACTAGTGGCGACATTTCAAGAAACGGAGGGCGATGTTTTTGGCTTTATCAGAAATAACATCAAGGATGGCGGTAAAAGAATCAGATCAATGGGCTGTGATTATCTGGTTTATGAATTGTTGGATGCGATTGTTGATAACTATTTTACTGTATTGGAAGAGCTGGGAGATAGAATAGAAGCCATTGAGGAGGAACTATTGATTAATCCAACTTCAGATACTCTGCACAAGCTGAACAAGATTAAGCAGGATTCAATGTTGCTTCGCAGATCCTTATGGCCACTCCGTGATGTGGTTAGCCGTTTTGAACGGGAAGAAATAACACTGGTGAAAAATAGTACCCGTCCGTATATCCGTGATATTTATGACCATTCCATCCAGGCGATCGAAGCTATCGAATCCTATCGCGATGTGTTGTCCGGCATGGTTGATATATATTTATCATCGATCAGCAATCGCATGAACGCAATTATGAAAGTTTTAACGATTATTTCCACCATATTTATTCCTTTAACTTTTTTAGTTGGCGTTTACGGTATGAATTTCCGCAATATGCCAGAGCTCTATTGGCACTATGGTTATCATGGTGTGTGGGTTGTGATCATTTCTACCGCCGTATTTATGGTAGCTTACTTTAAAAGAAAAAAGTGGTTTTAAAAATTAATAATTTTAAATGCCTGCAAATACAAAAATATTAATTACGGTTGTTGTCTTAATTATTATCAGCGGATATGCATGGATATTTCTTGCCAATGATAATACAGAAGAACCAATGGCAAATACGAATGTTAATAATTCTGTTATGGTAGATTTAGTTTTTGGGCAAGTTTCTACAAGTTGTGTGCAAGATGAAGATTGTCAGATCATTAATCGTGAAAAAGATTACACATCATGTTGTGCAACGCCTGAATGCCCAGTATATACAGAAGATAAATATGTCGCTGTTAATTTGGAATCATTTAACGATTTAGTAGCTGATGGTAAGGCGCAACAAATCTGTCCAGCTGTGCCATGTCCACAATATGCGCCGTGCTACATGATTGAAAAGAATAACATAACTGCAAAATGCGTTGATAATACTTGTAAAAAGATTGCAGATGATTCGGAAAGTAATAATAATTCTATTGTAAATACTAATACAACAGTGGAAATGCAATATCGGTTTACCGGTTTATTAACAGATGTCAGCGGGGGATCAGGTTTCGGCGAGGCAAAAGCAAATTTTGAAAATGCCAAATATGATCTGCTGGTAACCTTTGAGAATCTGCCGGATCCGGAAGGTACGAATTATTATGAGGGGTGGATTGTCAGAAGTTATCCTCAAAGCGTTGTCAGTACAGGAGTGGTTGTTAAAGATGGTGGAATTTATAAAAACACATATACCACAGACCAAGATCTGACGGATCATGATTTTTACGTTTTGACTCTGGAACCTGATGACAATGATCCGGCACCTGCAATACACATAATGGAAGGGTTGTTGAGCATTTAGATTCGGAGTGGTTTTGCATATATATATATATGATGTAATTTATCAGAAGATCACAGGATTAATTATTTAAAGGAAGTATCTTATGAAACACAAGTTACTTATCTCAATCGGGGTAGTTAGTTTTTTTGGTTTACTACTTTTCATTCCGCAAGGTAATGCGGCTGAACAGTTTGTAACTGATTTTTGGACACAAGAGATCGGCAATGAAAGAATTAAAATTTGCTGGACAGTTGCAGATACTGTTGAGAACAGCGAACCAGGCTATCCGCAAGTAGAATATTATCCATCGGATATAGACGGCGCAGATCATGTTTATTCTTCAGATGTAACAGTAGTCAGTGACACCTCACACTGCTTCATAACAACTTCTCTTGCCGACGGAACAAAATACGGATTCTGGGTAAAATATAAAGGGTCTAATTTGAGCAGTTACGCTGACTATATCGGAGGAGACACTGATTCAGTGACAAGTGCTTTATATAGTCAATATACTAGAAATTCAAATGCAAAATTTGCATCTGTTGATAAATCATACGTAATGCCGGGTGAAACTGTCAGACTTAACGGTACAAGACTTGGATCGGGACCATCGACTCTTACAGATAAAGTGGGGGTACTTTTTGGAGGTGATTATTCTGTATTCGGACCTGATTCTGGATATGAATTTAAAATCACAAAATGGACTGACAAGTATATTGAATTTACCGTTCCAGAATATAATAGTTCAATGAGCGTGCAAAGCGGAAGATTATATCTTGAAAACTTGATTATTGATGAAGATAATTATAATTCCGATATCTCCATAAAATTAATTACAAATGAAACTGAAGTTGATCGTGCAATAGCTTCGGGATATCAGGGGAGCGAATATCGTTATCTTTTAAACGCATCCCGCTATCGGTACAATATCAGAAGAACTACTTCAACATTTGCGCAAGAACAGGTGCAAATGGAGTGGGTTTCAGACTATCTGACCAGTATCGGCAAGGGGATTGACGCTACCTGGTCGCTTGTGTTGGCATACGGAAGAGTCTATGGTGATTACTCCGAAGAAGAGATAAAAAAAGAAATCAAATTCGGACCGGGTTGCATCCACGCGGTTATACCGCAGTCTGCTTGGAGTAAAACTGATAGCTACGGACAGTGTATGAGTCATACACTGTAATTTCAGTAATTCTCATAAAACCCCTCATTATTGAGGGGTTTTATGATTGGACGTTGTTTGGACAAAACAGTATAATATATAGAGGAAACAAGCATTATGCATGATAATAATAAGAAAGAATACAGAGAAATTACGGCAAATAAAGTTTTTATTGCCCTCTTTATTTTTTTATTAATAGGCGGAGTAATCGGCTTTGGAATCGGATATTTCTTTTTCAATAGTGCTGAGCGCTCAAGCGAAATCAGGCAGGGTGGATATCAATTCATCAGCCCGCTTTTAGAATGTGAATCTAACGACAGTCTTTCCAGTAGGGAAATTATTTCTTTGGAAAAAACTGTTTCTAATATAACGACAGCGAAGCTCAATGAAAATACAATTGATGATGTTTCAGTTTATTATCGTGATTTAAATAACGGCCCTTGGTACGGAGTTAATCAGGATGCTCTTTTTGCCCCTGCCAGCCTGCTGAAGGTACCGATGATGATCGCACTTTATAAAAGGGCGGAAACCGACCCCTCATTTCTTTCACTGGAATTAGTGCCGGAGGGATCAGAGAACGGCGAGACAGTCGATGTTTTGATTGAAAAGATGATTGTTAAATCGGAAAATTACGCCTTTGATTTGTTATCAAATGTTGTTGATTTCGATGAAATACGATTAATGCATGATGTTTTGGATATTCCTTTTACCGAGGAGGATTCTGATGATGATTATATTACCGTAAGGAAATATTCTTCTTTATTCAGAGTTTTATATAATGCCTCGTATCTGAACAGGGAATTCTCAGAAAAGGCACTAGCACTACTTGCGAGGGCGGAATATGATTCCGGCATTGCCAAAAATCTTCCCGGTGATCTGGTAATAGCCAATAAATTTGGTATCAGGTCGGATCAGAATAGCCAAAGACAGCAGTTACATGACTGTGGAGTGGTATATTATCCTGATCATCCGTATTTATTGTGTATCATGACGAAAGGCAATAATGTAAATCAGCTGGAAGAAGCAATTCAAGATATTTCAAAATCAGTTTATGATGAAATAAATACCCGTTATCGTAAATATTAATTTATCTGGCTAAACATTTTTCTAATAAACAATTTAGTATTATTCTAGGCAAATGATATGCACAGAAATAAAATAGTTTTAAGTAAAGCGAAACTATACGAAAAACTGGATCGAGGACAGGTAAAATGCACCGCTTGTGCCCATTATTGCCGGATTGTCGAAGGCAGGACGGGTGTCTGCGGTGTGCGAATGAATTACCAGGGCGATCTATATCTGATGGTATATGGCAAGGCGTCTGCTGTGCATGTTGACCCGATTGAAAAAAAACCGCTGTTTCATTTTTTGCCGGGAACAGAAATATTTTCCTTGGGAACTGTCGGATGCAACTTTGCCTGTGATTTTTGCCAGAACTGGGATCTTTCACAATCGGCAAAAGAAGTACAGAAAAAAATTAAGGATAAGGATGAGAGAATGTTACGGTTGGGAAAACTGGTGGACTATGGTCAGGATTTACCACCACATAAAATTGTAGAGTACTGTTTGAAGCATAAAATACCTTCAATTGCTTATACTTACAACGAACCGGTGATTTTCTTTGAATACTTGTATGACACATCTAAACTTGCCCATGCAGAGGGGATTAAGAATGTTTTTGTTTCTAACGGTTATGAATCAGAAGAAGCGATGGAAAAAATACGACCCTATCTGGACGCAATGAATATTGATTTAAAATCTTTTAATGATGATTTCTACCGGAAAACATGCAAAGCCCATTTGGATCCGGTATTGAGAACCATCAAGCGCGCGCATGATATGGGGATTTGGCTGGAAATAACTACGTTAATCATACCCGGAGAAAACGATTCAGACGAGGAATTAAATTCAATAGCAAAATTTATTGCTGATGTCAGCGATTCCATTCCTTGGCATGTGACAGCTTTTTCACCAAACTATAAAATGGAACAAACACCTCCTACTCCTCCTGAATCCCTGTTGCGTGCGTATCGGGCCGGCAAAAGCGCCGGGTTAAAATATGTTTACACAGGTAATGTAGCGGATGGTGAGCATCAAAGCACATACTGTCCGAAATGTAATCACGTAAATATAACCAGAGACTGGCATTCTGTAATAAACAATGAAATCATTCAAGGCAAGTGTTCTAAATGTGGTTATGTTATCGAAGGGGTTTGGCAATAAAAATATGGAAAAATATACCCAAGCAGAAAAAACGTTTCTGCTTAAACTTGCACGAAATACTATTGAATTCTATTTTGCAAACCATGCAAAAATGGAAATCGATGAATCTGAAGTGATTTCGGAAAACCTAAAAAGAAAGCGTGCGGCTTTTGTCACACTTACACAAAACGGTAGTTTACGCGGTTGTATCGGAAGTATCAACCCGGAAATGCCGTTGTATGAAGAGATAATTGACAAGGCATATGCTGCGGCATTCCGTGATTTACGATTTCCGGCGCTTGCGAAAGATGAACTGCCGAAAACGAAAATTGATATTTCAATTCTCGCAGTTCCCGAGCCGCTTTATTATCGTGATTATCAGGATTTATTGGCAAAGATAGATTCAGGGAAGGACGGAATTGTACTAAAAAAGAACAGTTTCAGTGCTACTTTTTTGCCCAGTGTTTGGAGAGAAATAAACGATAAGGAAGAGTTTCTTTCTAGTTTGTGCCATAAAGCCGGTCTCCCGCTGGACGCATGGAAACAAAATGCAGAAATTTTAATATACCGAACCATTGAATTTTCTGAATAATATGGCATTAATCAGCAATTGACGAATGTTGCTAAAAATATTAGAATATAAGAGAAAATTATATTACCAGTAAAGGGTTTTTGATTAATATGGCAAAAAAATCACAGAAAACCAATGTCGAGAAAGCTATAATTCCAAAGCATATTGGTATCATAATGGACGGGAACCGCACGTGGGCAAGGAAAAGAGGCTTACCTACATTCGCGGGTCATAAAAAAGGTTATGATATTGCGATGAAAGTGGGTGGGTGGTGCCTGGATCGTGGTGTAGCTATTCTTACTATCTACGCTTTCTCAACGGAGAATTGGGATCGTTCAAAAAAAGAAGTATCATATCTCATGAATCTTTTAAAGAAGGCGTTTACAGACGAGATCACAAATCTCCATGCCAAGGGAATCCAAGTTCGGGTGATTGGAATTGAAAAAGGTCTTTCTAAAGATATTAAAGACGCGATAAAGAAAGCGATGCGAATGACAAAGAATAATAAACGGGGTATTTTAAATATTGCACTGAACTATGGTGGCAGGTCGGAAATCACTGAAGCGGTAAAGAAGATTGTAAAACAAAAAGTTAAGCCGGCTCAAATAACAGAGGAGCTGATTAGTAAAAACATTTTCACGTCGGACCTACCTGATCCGGATCTGATAATTAGGACATCCGCACAACAGAGACTTTCCGGTTTCCTGACATGGCAGTCAGTGTATAGCGAATTATTGTTTATTGATAAGCCATGGCCGGCATTTACCGAAAAGGATGTTGATGATGCAATAGAGGAATATAGCCGGCGCAACAGAAGGTTTGGGGGGAATTGATAGAGGGCAAGTATAGGATTTCTAACGGGGTGTGGCGCAGTTGGTAGCGCGCATCGTTCGGGACGATGAGGTCGTGGGTTCAAGTCCCGCCACCCCGACCACGCGTGATTATTCGTTTCAGGTTCTATCCTGAATTATTATTCAGGATTTCACCTTTCACGAATATCCCGCTTTCCCCAAAAACCGCTTAGCGATTTTTGGGGGCCCCATAAAGCCGATTGAACATCGGTTTTTATGTTTTTAACATAGTTGTCTTTGGTTTCGGGTCTGTGTCCCTTTCCTCGCAAATCCGTGCTCCCCGATGCAGTTGCTACACAACTGCCCGGATGCGCTCCTGATTTGCTCGGTAATTATTTTTATCTCGAAAACTACTATGCGATTTTTGGGGGCCCCATAGAGCCGATTGAACATCGGTTTTTAATTTATTAAAATTCTGCTACAATATAGTTAAGGATAATATATAATAATAACGCAATGAATCAGGAAAAATGGGATAGTTTGATCATATATGCAAAGGAGGAATTTGATGTGGAAGAACACGAAACGGAAGAGATTATGGACGGTATGGGTTCTGTCGAGCGGATTATATTTAACGGACCTTTAGGAAAGATCAAGTTGGAAAGAGAAAAAAAGCCTTTAGTCACCGGAAGAAAAGTACTGGCTGCTAAAAGGATCGGTTCTAATGTTTCAGAAGAACTGGAGTTTTCCGATACTGAAACTGTTGATACAATTTTTGCGTATAAGTGGAACAAAAACATGGATGAATGGGAGGAAATGAACGCGGAACAATTTTCTAATATCAATAATTAACTATGAAAAACATGTTTGAATTAAAAGGGGAATCAAACCAGGTAAGATCTGGAGTATTAATGGGTTTGCTAGAATCGCTTTATGTGGTTGTTGTTGCATTGATTATGAATAATTTGAGTTCAATGATGATCAATGTTGAGGAAATTTTTGCTGCCGGCCTGATGTTAATGCTGTTAGTATTCAGCGCCTCAGTTTCCGGAGCACTTGTTTTCGGGCTGCCAATCCACCTATTTGTCCAACGGAGGGTAAGAGATGCAATCCGGGTGATGGTTACAACGTTTTTAACTTTACTTGGTGTGTTTTTTATAATTTTACTGCTTGCCGGGATCTATGTCAGCCAGTAAAAATATTGATCAAAAGCTGCCGATGCAATTTAATCAGATTATTGCCGATAAATTTGATCAAAAAGCACAAATTTTCTTTGCGGATGAAAAGAAAAAATTCAGAGGATTTGCATATTTCAAAGCAGCGAAAGCAATCAGGAGCCTGAACAGATCACTGATCGATATCTATGCCAGCGGGTGGTTAGTAGGTATTCAAAAAATAGACGGAATCGGGAACAGGATCGCTCACGAAATTGAAACAGAAATTAAGAAAAATAAAAAAGAGATATAATCTCTTTTTTAAGTATATTTGTATTGTTAGATGATCGAATTTAACAGGTAGGAAAATCCGATACCGACAATTACTCCGACTAATACTTCAAAAGGAGTATGGCCAACGCGTTCCTCCACAGCAGGAATGTTTTTGTTTGCAAGATTTAATTTATTTATTACCTCGCCCTGTTTTCCGATTATCCTACGGAGTCCCACGGAATCTCTTAAGACAATAACTGACATAACCACCGCAATCCCAAATTCAACCGTATCTACACCCTGAGCAATTCCAACCATAGTACAAAGTGATGCAACCAGCGCGCTGTGTCCGGAAGGCATCCCGCCGTATTTTAAAATGCTTTTCCAATTAAAACTACCCTTGAATATATCAGGGATTGTTTTTGAGCATTGCACCAGTACCGAGATTACCAGTGGAATAAAAATTATTTTTATCATCATCATTTTTATATTATAGCAAAACATCCGTTAAAACAACAAATTTTAGATAATCTGCAGTAGACGGGGGATATTCTCTAAAAAGTGGGTTCGCACCGCTATAGCTGATCCGATCAGTAATAACACTGCAATTGTTTGTATTATAGCCGGTTGATGCTGGATCCGTATCTTAACGAAAATATTGACCATTAATGCCGAAATCAAAAGCAGAAACAAAGCCCAGTAAATTTTATCTGAGTAAGAGCTGAGTGAACTTAAGAAGCCCTTGTTTTCAATCCCTTTAAGCTCTGCTGTAACCTCAGCTGATTTCAACTGAGGATTATTTCCATCCGCCAGAACTTCAGTGGACAGGGGATTCCCTGCAGTTTCGGAATATAGAACATCTGGCTCTCCTGCTATTGATGGGATGAAAGTAGTGCCAAAAAATTCAACCAGTACAGTTGTGCTTTTTCCGTTTAATTTACCATGCACCACCGCAATCCCGATTTCTTTGTAATTGGGGTTTTCAATATTTGCCCTGTGCGATTCGCTTGAAAGCCATGCTTCGTGCACGGTTTCTGCCCTGGTAAAATCCATCGCCAGGTTCTCGCCGGCATACGAATAAATATAATTATTATTTTTTAACCAATACCAAGGCATATTTCCGTCCGGATCTTCATGGTTAAAATAGTTTCTATCCAGCATATCCTGAGCTTTCTGGTAAGCGGCTCTAGTCAGCAAAGCATTTTCTTTTACTGGATTTACGCCGGCAGTGGTCCGGGACTGGTTAGTGAGTTCGACTAATTTTCTGGATGATATCTCTGCAAATACTTCCGGAGAATTGTAAGAAAATAAAAATACGGCGGTAACGAAAATTTTTGCCGTTAAGACAAAAATGCTGATTATCGAAAGCATGCGTGGCCGTAAAAGATGCGGCCGATGCTGATTATCTTTATGCGGGATAATGTAGAGGTGAAGTTTATTTACCATCAGCTCTTATGTTTACAGAATCACTGGACTCGTACCGAGATTTTGAATAAAGTGGAATCTCATGAACAGCATTAATGAGGCCAGAAGTATTACCAGAAGACTGGGAATGATGGTACCTGCGTGCTGAACCCTTATTTTTACAATTGTGTTGATTAAAAGCGAAATTGACACCAGAATCAGTATTATCCAGAATATGACGTTGGAATATTTATTGAGAAAGCTCAAGAAATCTTTTGTTGCTTCAGAATTATTGCTAGCAACCACAAAAGGAGTGACTTCAGTTTCCGCCGGCTTAATTGTCAGATTTGTGTTTGTTGAGGCTACAAAACCTGGTTGCTCAATTGTATTATTAACATTTTGATTTATCGGTTCCGCGGTATTGGTATTCAGGTTGACAGGTACTGCAATATTTACATTCAAGTTGACTGGCTCCGCAATATTTACATTCTCCATTACTGGCGCGGTATTTAAATTAACAGGTTCTGGCATCGTTACAGTAATGGGCAGTTTAAAATAACTTCCATTGATCCAAGTAATATTTTCCGCGACTAATTGAAATGATTCTTCATAAGTTCCGACTTTTTCCGGCGCCTTCAGAGAAAATGAAAATCTGGCAGTTCCATTCGGTGCCATATTACCGGATATTTTTGTCGGCCTGTATTTTGTGAGCCATGTTGAATCAGCAAATTGACTTTCTTTTCCGGCCGGATCAGTTACATTCATCGCGATAAAGTTATTACCGGAAGCGAGCCAGGTTGTATTGCCGGTATTTTTAACGTCCACCCAATAATTGATGGTTTCTGCCGGTTTAATATTTAAAGAATCTGCCATTTTTCCAACTATCTCGCTTTTGTATATTGGAGCGGGCAGGGGAGTAGGTTTGATATTTGTATTAGTTCTGGTTGTATTTACATTTGTTGTCGGTACGGGTGTTGGCACAGGAGTCGGAACCGGTTCTACTACGGCAACTTTTGGATCGCCAAACATTTCGACTAAAATAGTTGTATCTTTACCGTTAATACTTCCGGTTACTATTGAAACACCGATTTCTGAAAATTTATCATTTAAAATATTCCGGCGGTGGGTTGTTGATGCCATAAGCGCGTTATGGACAGCTTCCGCAGAATTAAAATCCATGGCCAGATTCTCGCCGGCCGTGGTGTACTGATATCCGGCACCGATTACCCAGTTCCAGAATCGCGCTCCGGAAGGGCTTTCATGACTGAAGTAATTATTTTTAACCATGTCCTGTGCTTTTTGATAAGCAGCAAGATTTAATTTTTCAGATACATTCAGATCAGCCAAGCCGTTTGCTTCGCGTGAACTGTTGGTAAGATTAATGATGTTTGAGGAGGAAGCGCTGGAAAAATAAGCCGGTGATGGATAGGAGGCATACATAAACGCGGTTACCGCCAGCTTGGTAATGATTAATACAATACTGTAAAATCTTAAAGCGCCCGGTCTAATAATATACGGTCTGTGGGCATTATCTTCATGAGGGATAAAATAAGTTCTTGCGGTACGCAAAGAAACAGCAGACTGGTAGGTTAACCGGTTCTTTGTTTTACTGACAAATTTATTAATCTGATTACTCATTTTATTCAACTTATCATTAAATTGATTTATTTGAGTTTACTTTTTACTTTTTTAATAACGTCCTTTATTTCCCAGTCTGATTTTACAAGATAATCATGTACATTCAAGTTTACAGCTTTTTGTGTATTATCCCAATCACTTAAGTTACTTAAAATTATTACATTTGCAGTTTTACCCCAGGCATTTTCCCTTAAATTTTCCAGCACTGTGATCCCATCCATTTTAGGGAGAATTATATCCAGCAGTATCATATCCGGTTTATGCTTGATTGCCAGCTTTAACCCGATTTCTCCGTCCTCCGCCTCAATTACTTCAAACCCTTCATTTTGCAGTTTTGTGGAAAGGGCATTTAGTAGTGGTCTCTCGTCTTCAACAACTAAAATTGTTTTTTTAGCCATATTATTACAGTTAGATATTAAGGTACTTTAATATTACGGTATTTTGATTCAACACGCAATATTAGCATATAATAAAACATTTGTCAACCCCGTTAGAGGAAACCCTCTAACGAGGTCAACCCCCGCGTTATGGTTCAATAGCTTGGAATCATCCATACACCAAAATATTGATAATAAAAGATTACTATAATTAAAATAAAAAACAGCCGTTTTCCAATGTGAGATCGGAAGGAGGGCTGTGTGACTAGGGAAAGATTAGCAGGAAGAATGTGGCAACCATACAGGCATTGCCCATAAGAATCCATTCGGATTCTTTTTTCTCTCTTCCGTTTGAGACAAAGAACAGCGCGTGGGTGGCGATCAGGGAATAAGCCACCGCCAGACAGTATGGAACGGCGACGTACCAGTGGTATCGAGGCAGAGTGGCGCCAAAACCGCCTGCTACAACCAGGCTTGGCAGCATACAGGCGCCGGCAATGCGCCTGGCCGGAATAACTCCCAGCCACAAGGGCAGGGTCCAGCGATAGCCGTGGTTTGCTTTCCGATCCTGGACATCCTTCACAATTTCCCTTGCCAGGAAAGAAAAGAATGCCATGCCGATGCCGTAGGGAATGCTGGAATGCTGATGGCTTCCAGCAAGCCAGCCTATGAGGATTGGCGATACGCAGACGAAGGCGATCAGGCTATTCTTCGAGAACCAGTGTCGGGACAGCAGGTTGGGATAGGCAAGGATAATTGTGGCGTCGGCGACTACGATCACCCGACAGGTTTCGTTCAGGTAGGTGAACGTGATTGCAATAGCGGTGAGGATGCTCGCTATGCCACCAAAGAACAAGCCGTCAAGCAAGGCCGGATCGCGCACGGCCAGCGACTCGCTTTTGCGCGTGTACATCTGGTTGGCCGCTCCGAAATGAAACAGGCTTGCTCCAAACACGCTGAATGCCATAATAGTCGGTGCGACCACTTTGGCTGTTGTGAACCAATGAGGTCCGTTGGAGAGCATGGCGGCTACCCAGGTCGTAAGGGCAGCCAGTAACATGTGTTGGGGGCGGGCGATCATCACGTAGCTGCGAAAAGAGCGCATCGGCTTCCTCCTTACGGTTTTAGTGGTCTCGTGAGCCGGTTTTACATGTTACTACGGAGGCATTACGGCGTCAATCAGCTTCTGTTTGATCCGTTTGGATTTTATATTCAAACCAAAACAGCCCCGCAAATGCGGGGCTGTTGTTATTTAGTTAATATTTACTGATATTAGATCAACTCACTGATTACAACCAGCCTTTTCTGCGATGTAAACAGGGGAGTACAAGTGAAAATTGTCAGAATCGGATCCGAACTTGGATTAATCACTTCAGTCTGATCCGGGGTTACTACCTTGATTTCGATTACCCGGTAGTAGTACTCTTTCCCCTCCCAAACAACAGCTATTTTGTCGCCTTGCTCAAGCTTGTCGAGCAAATAGAATGTAGTGTTGTTTGGCGGTCGAAAACGGAAACGATGACCGGTAATAACTGTGTTGCCTCCTTTGTCAGGAGTAGAGGTTTGTGGCATGCGCCACGCGCCTCTAAGCAATGCCTGGTCATTTTCACCTTCAACCACCTTGGCGTTTACTCCTATTTTAGGAATAATCAGACGATTACCGGTATAATCTTCACTGGTCTGTTTATCTTCAGATAGTGGTAATCCGGAGATTAATTCTTTGGAGTCATCAATTGCTTGGATATTCGTTTTCGGAGGGAACAGTGCGTACTGAATGGAGGGGATAAAGGGATAAGCTAATATAATTATCCCAAACCCAATCGCAATTAACGCACCAATTCTTACCGCTTTCTTGCGAGTGTCTGGCTTGTGCTGATTTGTTTTCCCATCGATCGATCGGAATTTTTTCTCTGTATTGTCCATAAGCCAATAATGAGTGTAGCTATTCCAATTAGGTAGTACAAGTAATCAAGCGCAGATGTTCCGGTGTCAGGCAATACATCGCCTAATACCACGATTTCCCTTACTTCTACATCTGCCATCGCGGATTTGTTTTCAGCATTATCTGCTCCAACTACTGCAATATTTTCATACATACCGGCAGTGACATTGCTCAGCACATTTACAGCATAGGTGATGGTTTTGGAGGCATCCGGCGCCATATTGCCCAGATCCCACATTTTCACCACATCTTCTGTTCCGTCATATACGAAGCCTTCCGGTAGCTGGTCTGTAAGTATAACATTGATTGCCTCACCGTCGCCAATGTTTTTAACAACGATGGTATATGAGATTGTATCACCCGGGTTAGTGAATTCAACGTTAACTGTTTTCGTAATGTCTAATTCAGGAGTAGCATCGCCTTTAACTTCCGGAATACGCACTTCTAACGTGGCATCGTCTGATACCTGGCTGTGGTTATCTGCCTTGGCTGAAGCGGTGTTTACGTAGTTTCCGGCTTTTGTATCCTTACCGACAACCGCGTCATAAGTCTGAGTTACTGATGCGCCCGGGTTAATATTTCCCAGTGCGAATGTTTTAGTAGTCCCGCCCTCAGGATAGGTTAATCCTTCAGGTAAGACGTCAGTGAGAATAACGTTGATCGCAGCGCCATCACCGACATTTGATACTACTACAGTATATTTCACAGTATCATTTGGATTGGCGAATTGCACATTTACGTCTTTGGTAATTTTCAGAATTGGCTTTTTTTCTACAACCGGAGGGATCACAGTTTTAGCGTCGTCACTTTTTGGATCGGTCTGATCGGAATAGATCGTGGCGACGTTGATGATATCAACATTAGCCGGAGTAACATCCTTGATTGTGGCCCGATAGGTTACGCTGCCGGTTCCGCCAATTGCAAGGTTTCCGATTGTCCAGGTCAGAGTATTGCCGTTATCGACTGCTCCGCCGGTATTGGCGATTGTTAGGTATTGTTCCGGGTAGTTGTCCACGATATAGACATTGGTCAGGTCTACTTCACCGGTGTTTGTGTAAGTTATTTTATAGTCTACAAATCCGCCCTTAACCAGGTTGTGATTTGTAATGTCTTTTACTATTGAGATGTTTGGTACTTTTTGTACAGGATGGTAGTTACCGAAATCATTGTCAATCGAAACCATTCCGGAAGTGATAACTATCGGTCCATACATTCCATTTCCGCCCGGCAGTGACTGTACCCAGCCTGTTTGTTGTACTTCGGAAACATAATATGAACCTGTTTCCAGAAGCGAGAATTCATAATAACCGCTTTGGTCTGTTGTTCTGGTCATGATGACAGGATTTACAGTCATTGTTTCCGGAGTTGCACCCAGTTTATTTTTGAAACAGTTCAGATCAAAACTATTTACAGCCGAGTCTCCATTTAAGTCGATCAGAGTGTCGCCCAGAAAATATTTTTCAGCAAACAGGCTTACGTCTGACAGGTTGATTACGGAGTCAGGCACCAAGTCATAGTCAGCAAATACTGTAGAACAGCTGGATCTGAGCTCAATGGTCCAGTCCTCAAGTCCCGGTTCGCCGATGTCCCACACACCATTGGTGTTGGCATCGTCGAATTTTGCGCCGGAGATTTCTCCATAAGCAGTATTGCCGAAATTATATGACATTTCTTCATTGTCGGCGTTAGGTCCCAGATAGATATAGTGGCATCCGGTATTTTCGGAAGGGTAAGTCTGATACCATCCGTCGCCTTGTTCTTCACATACCTGGTAGATACCCGGCAATACTCCGGTGAATTCGTAGTAACCAAGGTTTTTATCTGATGTTATTGTTGATTGTAGTGGGGTTCCTTCAACGGTGTTTAGGTTAATTGTCCAATCTGATTTGCCCGGTTCATTCTGATCCCATTCGCCGTTGCCATTCAAGTCGTTCCATTTGAACCCTTGGATGTCATAGCGATCCACTGTGTTGTGTAATTCACAAACCGCCTGTTGACCGGCGATAACTTCAACATTGTTGCAGGTTGAAGATACCTGGTGATAGCCCGGCAGGTTGCTTTCTGTTGCAGAATATGTTCCTTCAGGAAGCAGTTTGAATACAACATTATCTTGTCCGAAAGCAGGGGACTGTGTGCCATAACCGGCAACAGTGAAATCCCACATATCCGGAGTAGCATTGCCTTCATCTACATATTTAATTACTTTCAATGATCCGTAGCATTCGTTGTAGACGGTTGTCTCAACTTCATTGCTAGAGAAGTATCCGGTTTCATTGCTCCAGACCTTTGCTTTGTTAGGAATTACGGTTTCACCGCATTTCAAATCTTCGGCGGTAATGGTTGCCTGGAAACTGATTGCTCCAGATTCGCCTGGTACTATTACATGAGCATTAGCAATTGGGTTAACGCCGTCAAACTCTTCAAACAGAGTGATGCCGTCGCCATTGCCGTTGTATTCAGTTCCGTTCAGCGAATCATCAACATAAGTTAAGCGGTCGTCCAGATTGTCGTAGACTTTGACGCCAGTTCCGGTACAGTTACCGTCGCCGATGTTCTGATAATTGATGGTATAGGTCAATGTATCGCCCGGCAGTGCATTTTCTTTATCTACTGATTTGGTGAATTCTAGTTTGCAGAAAGTATCTTTGGTATTGTGGAATTCGCATACTGCCTGTCCGCCAGGTGTAACCTGCACATTATCGCAGGTTGAAGATACCTGATGATAACCCGGCAGGTCGCTTTCTGTCGCAGAATATGATCCTGCCAGAAGATTTGTGAAGATGACATAGTTTTGTCCTTCAACTGGAGACTGTGTGCCGTGACCGGCAACAGTGAAATCCCACTTATCAGGTGTCGCTTCACCGAAATCAACACTCTTGATTACTTTTAGTGATCCGTAGCATTCTTTGTAAACATTTGTGTTTACTATGTTGCTCGGGATGTTTCCGGTTTCAGTGCTCCAAATTTTGGATTCATTAGGAATCACATTTTCACCGCATTTCAGGTCTTCCGTAATTGTCGCCTGGAATGTGACATACCCGGACTCACCCGGGCTGACTACGTGTGCATTGGCCACCGGATCAGTGCCGTTGAAATTACCTTCAAAGGTAATGTCATGATCATCGTTATCCTGAGAATGAATGCCGTTGTAAGTAAGTTTGCTATCCAGATCGTCATATAATTTTACGCCAGTTCCTGTACAGTCAGCTGTTCCGACATTTTCGTAAGCTAATGTGTATTCCAGTGTATCGCCAGGTTCTGCTTCAGTCTTGTTAACAGATTTTTTAATTTCTAATTCACATACTCCCGGGCAATGCTGATCGATTACCAAGGATTGTGCGTGCCAAGCAATGCTTTCTCCGTAAGGTGATACATCACCTTGGTCTTCCGGAGATTCAATCTGGAAGCTGGCATATGTCGCGTTAGCCGGGATGGTTACTGTGGTTGAGAAAGTATCCCATTGCGGTCCGTCGGACTGTACCATGAAGTTTGTGGCAATTTCTGAAGCACCAGCCTGGTTCACCAGATTGGTCGGAGCACTACCTGTGCTTGATTTGAACCACAGATTGTCTCCGCGGGATGTTCCGGCTTCGCCGTCACCAACCAGTAGGGTAGTATTAGCAGTTCTGGCATAAGGTGCCGGGTCAAATGTATAAGTATAAACCTTTGTGTCCGGTCCCATTGGATCCGGGAAACCGTGGAAGGCGTAGTCTAAACCGCCTTTAATCGCGAATTGGGTCGGTTCAATGGTGGAATCTTTGTAGACAGCCAAAATGCCGGCACCGTCGTTGTACAGGTCGTGAACGTCAACTTCAGTCACGGTATAGTTATTATTACCAACAGAAACCAGACTGGTTACATCAGCATAGTAGCCAACCCAGCCCCACTCAGGATTTGAGCCTTGCTCAATGTTTGTGGCGTCTGCGGTAACAGTTGTGCCGTTTAGTTTAATTTCATTATCACCTGGGTTTACGCCTTCATAGCGCCCGCCCCAGAAGATATAAGCTTTATAAAGGTTTTCCGGTACATCCAGGTTGAAAGAACCGGATGAAACTTCTGCTAATCCAACCCCGTTAGCTACGGTATTGTAGCCCCATGCATCTTCATAGCAGATTCCTTCACCGGCAAGCAGATTCTGCAATCCGCTTTCGCTGGCAAAGTAATTACCAAAATATAGTGTAGTTGTATTATTCAACGTTACAACCGCATTTTGGGTCAATGGAGTGCTGTTGTGCCAGCCATCCTGCAGTGTTTCAGTGACTTGGTAAGTACCAAGCGGCATATCAAGCAGAGTCAGTATACCTTGGCTGTTGGTAGCACCTTGAGTACTGTATGCACCGTTTACAATAGTAAAATGCCAATTTGGCAGTAATGCTTCGTTTGTATCATGAACTCCGTCTCGGTCCTGATCCAGGAACTTTTTAATCTGGATTGTGCCGGTATCTTCGCATTTTTCGCCTTCCGCACAGTCGGTTTTATCAGTTGCTGTTTCAACTACCGGTTTTGCGACTACTTCTTCTGCCACGACATCAACTGCCGTTTCAGGTGTCTTTTCCGCTGCCAGAGCAGTATTTGGGGTTAAAAACACCCCTACTGAGGACATGTTAAATACTAGCGCAATAAGCGCTACAATGTGGAATGACTTGTAGGTTGTTTCCCACACCGCTTTTTTCTTAGGTAAGAGATTAATTTTCATTCTTTTTTCGTTTAGTTATTTGATTATTTTTCCCTATCAAGAGGGAGTTATTTATAAGTATAATGTACTAATCCACATGGTTTTTCATGAATACAAAAAACCAACAACAAGTTACAAATTCGCTAAAAATAGCGATTTTAAAGGTTTAACTCCTAGTACACTTTTATTTTGGTTTTTTTATAACCTTTTGTTGGTTTTCTATTCCCCCCAAACACTAGCATAAGCTCGTGTTCTTCCTCCGTGATAATGTGCAACGCATAAAGAACTATTTATAGTTCCTACATCTTACAGCAAATGGATTTTTTGTCAATAGGCTAGAACACATTATTACTATTTTTGGCAACTACCGATTATACAAATCAAAACACCCCGGCGCCTTATACAAAGGCCCTCGGGGTGCTCTTAAAATCTATATTCCAGCTACTTTGTCTGCTGAAGCTTTCTTTCTCTGGTGGAGAAAAAGATTCCGGAAACTACCAGCATTATTCCCGCGAAATACAGGATATAATCGCGCAGAGTAGAACCGGTTTCAACCAACGCGCCTAATACAGAGACAGCACGTACTTCAACAGTAGCAGAAGCACCAGCATTCTCGGAATTGTCAGCTGTGGCAAGTGCCACATTATCGTACATTCCGGCGGTAGCGGCAGCGTCCACGGACACCTTATAGGTGACTGTTTCGGCTGATCCTACGGCAATTGTGGCGAATTCCCATAGCTTTACCGCATCGGTAGTGCCTTCAAACACGAACCATTCCGGCAGTTGGTCGGTTAGGACTACGTTTTGGGCATCTTCTGTGCCGTTATTTGTAATGGTCAGTGTGTATTCCACCATTCCGCCCGGGTTGGTGAATTCAACATCGGCGGTTTTGATCAGTGCTAATTCCGCTTCAGTGGTGTCACCCAGAACAATCGGGGCTTCTACGTTCACAATCGCGGAATCTGATATTTTGGCATGATTATCGGCATGCGCTTCCGCCAGGTTTTCATACGATCCGGTTGTCGCCGTATCAGCTACTTTTACATCATAAGTAGTTGTTTTCGACTGTCCGATCGCAATATCACCAAGTACTAATGCTACGGTAGTTCCACCGCCTTCAACAAAGGTCATTCCGGCCGGCAAAGTATCGTCCACCATGACATTGGTGGCGGTTGCTGAACCGACATTGGTAACAACAACTGTATAGGTTACGGTGTCACCGGCGTCAGCTGTAGCTTCACTCGCATCCTTGGTAATCTGCAGTAGGGGATTTGTGGCAGCAGGTGTTACGCTTACGGTTACTTTTGCGCTGGCAGTCGCGGATCTTTCAATACTGATAACTCCCGGTGCTAAGGCTAAGGCAGATACTTCGGCTGGTGTTAAGCTTTCAGTTGCTAATATCTTTACGTTATTGATCAATTCTTCAGTGTTGGATACACCAGCGGTTGTTTGAACAGTTACACCGTAACTGCCGGTTCCTGGAGCAACGTTTGTTGCTGACCAGGTTATCGTATGAGTGGCTGCGTCGTATACTCCGCCGTTGGTTGCTGATACGAATGTTACTTTTGCCGGTAGCGTATCAGTTATCACAACATTATCGGCAGTAACTAATCCACTCAGCGTCCAATTTACGGAATAGTTGAACTGTTCAAGCGCTCCGACAGTTGTTTTATCTGCAGTTTTTGTGATTGTGACGCCGAAGTCTGGCTGGTTACCGAAATTATAATCACCATATACAATCGGTTCAGTCATTTCTACTTCATAACCTGCTTCAATTGGTTGAGTTTTTGTATAACCCGGTTGCATTGTTTCAGTAACTGTCGCGTGTCCCGGACCGTAGAATTTGAATTCATAATAGCCGTCGAGCCATTCACCAGTGCCGGTTAGGACACAAGAAGTTTCAGATGGCAGAACTTCAAACGGAAGAATATCAATTGCAATTCTCAAATTGCTATTAATTGTTGGACCTTCTCCAGAAGTAAATGTTCTGCAGATTTCCCAGTTGTTCAAAGGCATTTCACCGGGACTCCATTCGTGGTTGCCGTTCAAATCTTCATACTTATAGCCAGTAATTGTGGAGTGAGGATCTTCAACTACTGTTTGACATTGCTGTGGTCCATCCATAACGCAAGTGAAGTTGTCAGATATTTCACCGAGAGTACCATCACATAATTCATCTTCTTGTAATATTCGGTCACCGCAGTAACCGACATAGGTGTTGCCGAAATCTACATAGGAGATTTCATCGCCCGGGCTAACGAGCAATGTATAGCAATCTTCATTATTAGGATTGGTATTATCACCCGGTTCAGTTTGTTGCCAGCCATCTTGCTGAACTTCACAGACATCATAAGATCCCGGGATTAGTCCGGTAAATTCATAATTGCCGTATTCATCAGTAACATCGCTCATGTCCGGCTCTGAAGGAAGTGATTGGTCGTTGTACATAGTGGAGAAACAATTGAAGTCAGCCTGGTTTGTTAAACTGTCAGCATTCAAGTCACCCTGCGGGTCATTTGGTGTTTCCAAATACTGCGCCATCATAGCAATATCTGATAGGTTTAGATTTTCATCGCCACTTAAGTCGTAGTCAGAACTGTCTTCAGAACAGGTATTTAGAGAGATATTGATCGTCCAACCCTGAAGCACCGGTTCACATTCAGGATCGTCAACCGGTCCGTTAATCAACGATATTTTGTCGGCATCAGGACAGTCGCGCATTCCGTTACCGTTCAAATCTTCATATTTCAGTCCTGTTAATTCACCGGTATCGCGAGTGTTGGTGAATGTGCAGGTGGTGACGGAGTTCTTATTAACCAAAGCTGCGGAAGGATTACTGTTGGTACAGTTTTCACCGCTTACAGAGGTAAACGTATAACCTTCCGTACCCATTTCCTGAACGACATGATAGCCGGTCAAGAGGTTGTCAGTAAACATTCCTTCCTCATTGGTTTGATAATTTTCACCGTCAATTTGGAAAGCCACATTTGGCATCCGATTCCCGTTATCATCCAGTTTAATGATCGACAAGTCGCCTGTGTCATGGGTGTTGCCGAAGTTATATTCCGGTGCAAATACCGCATTTAGTGAAAAAGCAGCTTTATCAGTTGGCAGTGTCGGTAGAGTAACATAATGGCAGCCGTCTTCTCCAGGATAGGTTTGGTTCCAGCCGGTCTGTAATTCCTCGCAGATTCTGTAGTCTCCCGCCGGAAGATTCTCAAACCAGTACCAACCGAAATGTTCGGTTAGACTGGATGTAATCATGGTATCGAGCGGTTCAGTGCTATCTCCTTCATAGAGATTGATTGTCCAACCCGATAGTTTTGGTTCACAGTTTTCTGCGCTATTTAGCGTTGAAAGTGAATCATTTGGAGTACAATCATAACCATCGCCATTCTGGTCGTCCCATTTATAACCGTGCAGATCATAGGTTGGTTCTTCATCAAGCACATTCCAGGCAACACAATGATATGTTTCGCCCGGAGTCATGTTGTCAATCCATTCTAAGTTGTCATAGTTTAAGACATCATTATTGCAGTAGAATTCGGCTGAAACATTATTGCTGTTATTTCCTACAACATTATAGGTGAAAGGAATATATCCGGGTTGCATGACTTCACGAAACCAAAATTTGTCAGCAAGATCCAAGTCAAGATCTACAGAAGTCGTACCATTCACAGTTGGTCCGAATGTATGCCAGTCACCACCGGCTACACCGGTATTGTCTCCCGGATTGTATGGATCACCGCCGTCTATGCGGTATTGGAAATTCCAATCTGCTACAAGTTCACAAGATTCATGAGCATCTACCCAATTCTGGGCAGTTGCCGCAGTAATATTCTCTCCGCCATTTCCCCAATTAGGTAGGTCGGATTCTTCTGTACAGACTATTTTATATGCGACGATTGTAACATTATCTATTCGATGATTACCAAAATTATATGTGGTATCTCCACCGTCCGGCAGTGTTACTTCGTAACAATCTCCTGAACCTGTGCCAGGTAGCGTCTGTTCCCATCCATCTTGAACTACTTCGCAAATTGTATAGCTGTTTGGAAGCAAATCTGAAAATTCGTATTCTCCGTTTGCATTTGTGAATACTGTACCAGCATTTCCGCCATCTAGTGTTATCTCTACTCCTGCAAGTGGGTCTTCATTATCATCCCAAATTCCGTCATTATCTTCATCGTTCCATTTCTGTCCGTGGATATCATAGGTTACCGGGTCAGGTATTTCTTCACAAACACCGTTTGTCGCATCGACAGCGTCCAGGTCGTAACCATCAGCAGTGCCGTTGCCTGGGAATTCTGCCGCAAAGTCAGTAGTATCTGTTAAGCGGACATAGCGGATAAAGTCCCATCCTGTTGAGGAAAAATCAAGATAATCAATACCATCAGCAGTTTGGTTATTTATTTCACCAATATTTTCCCAGGTTATATTGTCTTTACTTACTGCTACCTGGGCTTTTTCTATTCCGTATGTAGTTCGGCTGCCCCATGTTTCCTCGTGGAAAGAGAGGTCATCTCCGTCAACATCCATTACTGGATATTGGAATTTTAGGGTAATCCAGCCGTTCATACCCAAACTGTAGAAATCACCGAGTTGTCCATCAACAGAGTCAGCTTCACCAAGTGCTTGCATTGGATCTGAGCGGTTGGCATCAATATTGCCACCACCGTACTGTGTTCCTTGGTCATTTGCAATTAATTCATATGCCCAGGTCGGACCTTCAACGCAGCTCTGTTCTTGACAAACATCTCCTTCATCATCGTATCCGTCACAGTTATTGTCTAAATCATCACATATCTCAACGCTGTCATTGGTAGGGACACAATAATATGCATCGCAAGCGTTACCTGCATGATCACCATCATCGTCAGCCTGATCAGGATTTGGAGTATTTACACAATTATCACAAACATCACCTACACCATCATTATCAGTATCAGTCTGATCAGGATTTGCTACCAAAGGACAATTATCAACTTCATCGCAGATTTCATCTCCGTCTGTGTCGGTACAGATTACATCAATATTGCATTCAGGGTCGGTGGCACCAACCATAGCGGAAAAACATGTAATATCGCCTTCGTTGGACTGTCCATCGTTGTTGAGATCTGCGGATGGGTCAATGCTTTTGTGTTCCGCAAACCAAGAGACGTCTGAAAGATCCCAAACAATGCCGTCTTCATTGTAATCTGTTGCTGTGTCAAACACTTCTCCGTTCGCATACGCTGTTGCGTACATTGCGACATCGGATAGATTTACGACACAATCACCATTAAGATCATAGTCAGCAAACACTTCCGAACAGACCGGGGGAACAACTGTTGGGCATTGCAATACATCTTCATTGTCTATCCCTAGTAAAACATCTCCCTCATGTCCTGCCAGTGGAGTTCCATGTTCATCAAGATGCGCAGACAAAGAAGGTTCTGCAACATTATTCCTTGTCCAAGGATTACTAGTGGATTCAGTGGCATGACAAATAGTATACTTGTCAACGCCTACATCAACTGGTTGTGTTGCTTGCGCGGGGGACAGCATTAAAAGTCCCTGCGTAGCGCTCATATTAAATAAAAAAGCCGTCATGACAATAATGTTGACGACACGATAGAACTTCCCCCTTTTTTTAGGGTTATAGTTGTAATGATTAGCGTTCATTGTTCGGTTAGTGCTAATAATTAGATTATTTATTTTTCAAGTCCTGTCGGCAATTTCTAGCGTTGCTGGCAGAGTTTTATATTTTTATTAACACGTTATGTGTAGCACAATTGCAAAATTTGTCAATATATTATGATATAATAATATGATAATGTCAACATAATTTCTTTGACATTAACAAATCAAAAAAATTTAATGTAAAATTAGCCAATTTTTCCAGCCTGTGGATAACTTTTTGATAATTTCTGTTTATTGGCAAAAGATGTTAAAATAGCACTATAAACGTGAATAATATGTTTCTACACAAAGTAACCATGGAAAACTTGGTAAAAGACCTGATTGGACAGGGTTATTTGAAGAATCCCGACATTATTAACGCTTTTTACAAGGTAAAAAGGCGTGATTTTCTGCCGGAAAACATGAAAGATAAGGAAACTGTGAATGCTCCACTGCATATTGGCCATGGTCAGACCAACTCTCAGCCTTTAACCGTAGCTTTTATGCTGGAAGTATTGGAGCCGGAGCAGGGTGACCGTATCCTCGATGTGGGTTCCGGATCCGCCTGGCAAACGGCACTGCTGGCAGAAATTGTCGGTGACCAGGGGCATATCTATGCTATCGAACGGATTGAAGAACTGAAAAAATTCGGCGAGCAAAATTTGAAACAATATAAATATATCAATATTACTCAAACACACGGAGACGGATCAAAGGGATTGAGAGCTTACGCGCCGTATGACAAGATAATCGTAGCGGCGGCCGCCAAGGAAATTCCTCAGGCATTGATAGACCAGTTGAAGGTTGGTGGCAGATTGGTTATCCCGGTTGGGGATAATACGCAGGATATTGTGGTAGTGGAAAAACAGGCGCCGGATAAAATTAAAACCAAAAGCTACCCCGGCTTCCAGTTTGTACCGTTGATCTCGGACAGAGAAGGATAATTTTCTGATAAATTCTAAATACCAAATTATAAAATCCAAATAATATTTAATATTTCAAATCGCAAATTACAATTTGAAAGAAATAGTACTGTGAAAATTTAGTTATTACAATTTGTAATCTATCTAGGATTTAGGGCTTAGGGTTTAGAGTTTATTAATAGTAATTATTCACTACTAACTAATCACATGAAGATAGTTATTCGCGCCGGAGGAGTAGGAACCAGGCTGTGGCCGATCAGTAGAAAAAATAATCCAAAACAGTTTCAGGCAATCGTCAGTGACAAAACTCTGATCAGGGACACGCAGGACAGAATCGCCCCGCTTGTAAATATAGAGGACGATCTTTTTGTTTCGGTGAACGAATCGGTGAAACACCTGGTGAAAAAATATCTGCCGGAGGTTTCCGAAAAAAATATTATTCCCGAGCCGGCCAGTAAAAACACCGGACCGGCAATCTGTCTGGAGAGCGTATTGATCGCGGACCGGTTTTCGGATCGGGAAGTAGTGGCTAGTTTGCCGTCCGATGATTTTATCAACGACCCGGAGGCCTTCCAAACTTTACTTCAGACTTCGGAAATATTTCTGAAAGAAAATCCGGAATATATCATGACGCCGGGAATCAAACCGAACTACCCTGATACCGGATACAGCTATCTTAAATCCGGAGAGGTTTTACAGGAGGAAGGCGAGGAAGCGATTTTCAAAGTAGCGGACTGGGTGGAGAAACCGGATCTGGATTATTGTAAGGAGCTAATTGCTTCCGGTCTTTACTTCTACCACACCGGTATGTATATCTGGCAATTAAAAACTGTCATCGGTTTGTTTGAAAAATACCAACCGGCAATGCTTGCATCGTGCCAAGAGATCGTAGAACTAATGAAACTGGGTGGGCAGGAAGAACAAATTGCCAAGATATATTCATCGCTGGAAAAGATGTCGATCGAAACCGCAATCACCGATAAAGTGGAAAAAATAGCAATGTGCGTTTCCAACCGGATTGGTTGGAGCGACCTGGGTAAGTGGCACATAATCAAAGACCTGCTGCCGGCGAACCAGGGAGATAATTTAATCAAAGGTAACGTGATTCCGCTGGACACTACCGACTGTATGATTTACGGAAGTAAAGATAAAGTGATTGCCACTATCGGTCTGGATGATATGGTGATTATTGATACCGATGACGCACTGCTCGTCTGTCCGAAGGACCGTTCGGATGAAGCGAAGAAAATCGTGGAGGAATTACAGAAAAGAAAAGATAGTGAAAAATACCTATAAACATTGACGAATATTATTTAAAATTAATCTAGATATTTATAACGGGATGAAAAAAATAATACTAATCATCATCAGTTTCATAGTAATTATCGGCTTAGCCGGTTTGTTTTATTTTAATAATCAGATCAGTTCAAAAGCTTCGGACAATGCGGAGGCAAAACTTTTTACTGTTGAAGCGGGGGAAGGCGTAAAAGAAATTAGCGCCCGGCTGACCGCGGAGAATCTGAGCAAAAATGATTTTATCTTCCGCACGTATATTTGGCTGAAGCATTATGAGAATAAACTACAGGCGGGGGATTATTATATTCCGCAGAATTTGAGTATGGTGGGCTTGGCGAAATTGCTGATCTCCGGTGACGCGCTTTCCAAGGAACGACTGGTGACAATTGTGGAAGGCTGGTCCAGTACGGAGATCGCAACATACATGGCGAACTTCGCTGAGGCGGACGGGGAACCATCCAAGAGTGATTACATTAATATATTTCTGGCGTACGTAGATGCCTCTAACACGCACGATATGATACCGGATAAGACCTATAGTTTCCTCGTCGACAAGCCTATTGATCAGGGTCTCGAAGGATTTCTTTTTCCGGACACTTACCGTATTTTTAAAAGTTCCGGTCCGGAACACCTGCTCGAAAAAATGCTGGACAATTTCGACGTGAAACTCACACAAGTTTTGAGAGATGAAATTAATAGTCAGGGAAGAACAATTTACGATATTATTACCTTAGCCAGCATTGTAGAAAAAGAAGTACGCACACCAGCGGATAAAAAGATTGCAGCGGGAATATTCTATACCAGAATGGAAAATGGAATTCCGCTGGAGTCCGACGCGACGGTAAATTTCATCACTGGTAAAAGGGCGCTGCAACCCACCTTCGCAGATACGGAAATTCAAAATCCATACAACACTTACGAGAACCAAGGTCTGCCACCGGGACCGATTTCCAATCCGGGGATGGATTCTATCTTGGCAGTGATCTATCCGGAGGACAGTGACTATCTGTATTTCCTGACCAAGGATGACGGTACAACGGTTTTCAGTAAAACATTTGAAGAACACTTGCAGAATAAAGCGAAGTACCTGGATTAAATTTCAAATACTAAATACTAAACCCCAAATAAATAGTAAATTAAAATATCCAATTTTCAAACATTTATTTTGGGGCACGGTTTACAATTTGAAATTTGAATCATTAAATATTATTTAGAATTTAGAAATTGGGATTTGGGATTTAATTACTAGTTTGAATAGTATAACCATTGCGAGTCACGCTGAGCGTGACGTGGCAATCCCGTTACTAAAATTATAAACATGAACAAAGAAAAAATAATTATTTCCCTAGGTGGATCCATTATTGTTCCGGATGAAGTGAACGCAACTTTTTTGAAAAAGTTCCGGGAATTAATTTTGCAAAATTTAAAAAACTATTCCAAGATTGTGATCGTAGCCGGGGGAGGGAAGGTCTGTCGCAGATACAATGCCGCCGCGGAAAAAGTTACCAAAATTTCGCATGAAGATCTGGACTGGCTGGGAATCTCCGCCACCAAACTGAATGCCGAGCTGATCAGGGTAATCTTCGGCACGCTGGCCTATGAAAAGGTATTAGATAATCCACATCAGAAAATAAATACCAAAAAGCAAATTATTATCGGTTCCGGTTATATTCCCGGTTCTTCTTCTGATTTGGACGCAGTAATCCTGGCGGAACAATACGGCGCGAAGACAGTGATTAACCTTTCCAATATTTCTCATGTTTATGACAAAGACCCCCGGAAACACAAAGATGCCCGAAAAATCGGGGTGATGTCTTGGCAGGAGTTCAAAAAGGTAATCGGTGGCAAGTTTGTTCCCGGAATGAACGCACCTTTTGATCCCGTTGCTGCCAAAAGGGCGGAAAAAGCGGGAATCCGGGTGGTGGTTATGAAAGGCACTAATTTGGCTAATTTTAAACGATTTTTGCAAAAAAAGCCGTTTTCCGGTACGGTAATTGGCTAATTGCTTGACTTATTTTTTTAAGCGAGTAAACTAGAAATTACAACTAAATATCGCCACAGACAGTAGGTGGCCCCAAAAATGGCCGTAAATCCTACCGAGGTACAAAACAAGCTGTTTTTCTGTGGTGTTTACCGCAGATTTTTTAAATCAAAAAAACTATGCCTAAAACACGAGTACAAAAGGAAGAGATAGTAAAAACACTGGTAGAGAGGCTTTCGGGAATGAAATCCGCTGTTTTTATTAACTATTCCGGTTTAAACGTAAAGAGTTTCGAAAACTTGCGCCAACTGCTCCGCGATGAAGAAGTGGAATGCAACGTAGCGAAAAAGACCCTGATCAAAAGGGCTTTGGATGAAGCGAAGCTTTCTGGAATGGATATCAAAGGTTTGGACGGGCAGATCGCGGTAGCGATGGGCTTCAAAGACGAAGTCGCTCCGGCCAGAATTCTGAAAAAATTCCAAAAAGACAATGTTACTTTGCAGATTCTGGGCGGAATACTGGAAGGCAGTTATATCGAACAGGCGAAAGTAATGGAACTGGCCAACTTGCCGAGTCGTGAACAGTTACTGGCACAGTTTGTCGGCAGCCTGCGCGCACCGCTGGTCGGTATCGTCAATGTTCTGCAGGGCAATATGCGCGGATTCATCAATGCGCTGAACGCGATTAAAGAGCAAAAAGCATAATAGTCCTGTCACTCTGAACTTGTTTCAGAGTCCAGGTTCCGGTAAGAACTGGAATGACAATATAAAATAATCAATTTATTTAATAAACAATTAATTAAGGAATAAAAAAAATGACAGAAGAAGTAAAGAAAGAAGCGCCAGCAGAGGCAGCTTCAGAAGAGAAAAAAGCAGTAGAGGTTCCTGCGAAGTTCAAAAAACTCGTGGAAGAAGTTGAGCAGATGACTGCTCTGGATCTGGCCGAATTGGTCAAAATCCTGGAAGAGAAATTCGGCGTATCCGCAGCCGCTCCAATGATGATGGGAGCAATGCCAGCAGCCGAAGCCGGCGAAGTAGCAGAAGAGAAATCTTCATTTGATGTTGAGCTGACCACAACCGGTGACAGCAAAATCAACGTAATCAAAGTTGTAAGAGAAGTTACAGAAAAAGGCTTGAAAGAAGCCAAGGATCTGGTTGACGGCGCACCAAAGATCGTAAAAGAAGGCGTGCCAAAGGAAGAAGCGGAAGAGATCAAGAAGAAGATTGAAGCAGCTGGCGGAACAGCAACCTTAAAATAAATATTGTCGTTCCGAGCGAAGTCGAGGAACCTTCCGTTCCTCCAGTAACAGAGTTCATCGGAAATTAACATTATATTGCTTGTTCTTTTTAGAAATAAGCCAATGCCCAGCAAAAGCTGGGTTTTTGGTTTGGTAAATTTATACACGGATGGGCAGGGGAGTGTGGCATATTGATAACCATTGACAATGATGTTAACATATGTTAACATTGAAGTATTGAATTAACAATGCAAAATATTATGAATAAAGACTTATTATCTACTACTGAAGTTGCGGAAATACTCGGGATTAGTCGGGTAGCGGTATTTAATAGGATAAAAAGAGGTGAGATAAAAGCGGAAAAAATTGGCCGTAATTTTGTTGTAAGTAGGGATCAGTTTAAGGGTGTGTTCAAAGATACTTTAGATGAGAATGAAAAGAATGTCGTTGATCAAGCAGTAAAGAAAGTCGTAAAAGAATATGGCGAGACATTAAAACTGCTAGGTAGTATATGATTAAGGTACTATCGATTAAGGAAGTAGAGTATCTGGCATATAGACTTGCTAGGGAAAATATGTCATTTGATGAGCCAATTCCGGAATTTTCAACAAGATTTCCAAATATACTTGAGAGCTGTTTGGAGACGCCTTTTCAAACATATAACAAAAATCCATTATACAAAGGACTCACAGAAAAGGCAGCGGTTCTTTTTTATCTACTGATTAAAAACCACCCGTTTAAAAATGGCAATAAAAGAATAGCAATGACAACATTAATGGCTTTTTTGTTTAAAAATAAGCGGTGGTTGAAGGTGGATAATACGGAACTGTACAATTTTGCCATGTGGGTGGCGCAAAGTCCGCGCGGGGCAAAAGCAGAAACAATTACAGCTACTGCTAATTTTATTAAAACTTATCTGGAAGAACTTAAATAAATATTGTCGTTCCGTGGGAAGGTGAACCGGTTTTGTGGAAGAGGGAAGTTAACAAGTAATAAATTGTGTGATAGGGTGGGAGATTTTTTTGCAAACAAGAAATCATTATCTAGTACAAGCACAACTACTTGACAAAGCACTACAAGTACTTTAGTATAACATTATATGTTAAAAGTTCTACCTAAAATAAATGAAGAATACTTTGGATCGTTTCCTCGTGAAGCGATGAGAGTCCTAATCTACATGACTGAAAACTGGCCTAAAAAAAGGACTTTTAATACCGAAGAACTTGGGAATGTCGTTGATTTAAAGGGTAAAGTTTTGGGTGGAGTTTTAGGTACTTTTTCTAAAAGGGCAGAGTTGCCGTTAGTAGTGAAAGTTGGGACAATAACAGTCGGTTGGGAGGGTCAAAAATTTGAGCGTCCAAAACAAGTATGGGCGCTAAATCCGAGACTTACAAGTAATGATATTGATGAAATAATAAATATTTTGAATCACTTTATGCTAGTTTCAAAAATTGATGAGTTTGAGAATGATAAGTATTATTACAGGTTAACATTTTTTCCTGGTGATAATGTTTATGTCATTACAAAATTAAAAAAATCAAACATAGTTGTTAGAGGTCAAAGAATTAGAGCTTTTCATGAAAAGGAAATAGCTTTGCATGTATTTAAAAATATGAAAAGTAAAGGAGGTGAATGAGTATGTCAAAAAAAGAAAAATCAACACAGGATTTACTAAAGGATTTAATGATAATACAACTAGGTCTAGCAAACGTTCCACAAAGTGAAATTCGTAATATCATTGGTTGTGATATAGGATATGTAAATCGAATTGTAAAAATACTCAAAAAAGTAAAGAAATAAATATGTCTAAAAAAACTACAATAGAACCAATGGAAGAAATTAAACGATTAATGGTATTTCAATTGTATAGATCTGGAGCAACTACAAAAGAAATTGGCAAAGTGCTTAACGTTTCGTATAAAACAATTGAAAGAATGATACCGTTGAAGAGGGGTAAAGCATAACAATAATGAGTGCTGAAGGATTGAGTACATCTATACTAAGAGTTTTAATAAATCGGCTTGATAGAGGCGAAAATGTTATTCGGGCACGTATTTCACAAATAAGAGGTGGAAATCCATCACTCACACTAAATGCAGCTGCTTACTTATATGGAAAAGGAAATAATGTGAATGTTGCTGGTAAATTAAAACAAACAGATCGTGATTCATTACAAGGAGAGCAAAAAGATAAAATTGTATCAAAAATTACTAAAGAAAAAGTTAGAAGAAAAAAGGAAAAAGACTTTTTGAGTTTTGATTCAAAAAATAAATTTGCACAAAAACACATCGAAGAGATAAATAGGGCATATAATGGTAAATGTTTTACTGCTGTTTATGTGTTAATAAGAAAGTTAATTGAGAATTATATTATTGATATTTTAATAAAAAAATTTCCTCAAAAGAATAAAGAGAATAAAAAATTATACTATAATACTGATAAGAAAAGATTTCTAGATTTCTCAGTCATCTTAAAGAATTTGCTTGACAAAAAGAACTCCTTTCCAGTGACATGTATTAAGCCAATTGATAGATTATATAATCTTGCAAAGAAATTCTCTAAAGAGGCAAATGATTTAACACATTCTTGGTATTACATTGCAACTAAGACAGAAATTGACGAAGCAAAAACTGATGAGATATTTGATTTAATTTTTATAATTTTAGAAGAAATTGAAAAATAATTATTTTAATCTTTAAACCCGGTCGAAAGATCGGGTTTTAAATTTCTCTAAAATCTGTATAATAAAACTATGAAAACCCCATTCTATAAAAATTGGTGGTTCTGGACGGCAATACTATTGGTATTAGTAATTGTAGTGTTTTTTGTGCCGATGATTCCTGTACCTGCTATGTGCGCGCCCTGCGCGGAACCGCCGGCATATTGTCCGCCGTGCCCGAATTACCTTGTTACAATTTTTGAATACTTAACTGATTAAAATAATATGAAAGACAGACAATCATTCTCACCGGATACAGACCCGAATCCGGAAAAAGGCAGGAATGTCCGAATCGTAATAAAATTTATCCGCCACGGGGAGAGGAGCGAAGACGGCCGGCTTTTGGATAGCGGAAGGGAAGATACGCGGGAACTTGCCAAAAGTATAGACAAGGAGCAATTTGACGCGGTCAAAGCAATCGGTTCCAACTTCGGTCCCGCATCCGATGTAGAAGTTAAAGACGGAAACAGGAAAATGGGCAGAGCGCTGGAGACGGCGCATATCTTTGCCAGCGGAGTTGATGAAGATGAAGAATTCACGAGCAGGGCAAACGATATTTTGGATCCGAATAACTTACATGCTCCTGCGCCGTATGACCATAAGGCAATGGTAAAGTCATTCCTGCCGGAAAATTATGATGATCTTCCGGATGAGGAGAAAAATAAATTATATAAAGATGCTCATCAGAAAGCTTTGAGTTATGCCATTAAACTGGATAGCCCCGAGGCAATGGATTGGAAGCGGGAAAGAGCCGGCGCCTTCGCCAACATCATTGAACATTATCAGAAAATGGCGACGAAGCTGAAGAGCGGTTCGAAAGTGCTGTTGCCCGCGGGCACGCACAGTCCGTATTTGGAAATGATCTTGCAGTTTGCTTTGGTCCGGACAAATGAAGACGGACAAGCAGAGCAGGTCAGTGCGGATGAATTAGGCGGTGCCTTTTATCCCTCCGAAGCTTATAATGTAGAGATTGAGACGGATGATGCCGGAGCGCCTTTGGAGTTTGGGATTAGTTTTGATAATCCGGAAAGACCGCAGGGAAATCTAAAACTGGATGCGGATATAATAAAGGAGTTATCCGCGTATTATGAAGAGTTACATCCGGTTGATAAGTATGAATTAAATAAAGGAAACGAATAATTTTATGAAAACATTAATTATCTTTGATTCCACGTTCGGAAACACAGAAAAAATCGCCCGCGCGATCGGCGAGGGGGTGGGTGCGAATGTGGTTAATGCTAAAGACGCGGGAAATACGGATTGGAATTCTATTGATTTATTAATTGTCGGATCACCGACGCTGGGTGGACGGCCGACTAAACCGGTACAGGATTTTTTGAACACTATTCTGGCGGACGGGCTGAAAGGGAAAGGTGTCGCTAGTTTTGATACCCGCCTGGAAGAAGCGGTGCAGGGTTTCGGTTTGAAACTGGTTTTGAAAACTTTCAAATACTCCGCGGAAAAAATAGGGAAAATACTTTCGGGCAAAGGCGGAAATCTGAAAGCGACGGCAGGATTTTATGTACTAGGCAAAGAAGGTCCGCTGAAAGAAGGGGAAATTGAGAGAGCGAAGGAGTGGGGGAAGAGCCTGGTTCAGTAGGAATGGTGGATTCCCGTTTTCACGGGAATGACAAAATATTTAAATTGTCATCCTCGGGCTTGACCCGGGGATCTATTTTTTTAATCACCCCCTAAGAACCTCCGCGGTGATTGAGTTTGGTGAATTGATTATTTATTGTTTTTTGAAGAAATGACAAATTAAAGGGTAGGCGCCCCGTCAGACGGGGCGACTGCGCCATTTAAAATATCCGGTGATTAGATTCGCGCCTTTTTGTGAATAAAAAAAAGACCGCCTCAACGTGGAAGCGGTCGCTAGGGAATGTACTTACGAGGGTTCGGCCCAATGTGCTCCGCAAAGAGCGAAAGGACCTCCTCCGGGCAATCAACTTGTTTCCAGGTGATATCTCGGAGTTGAATCTCCAACGGATAACCGGCCAGAATTGCATTGAAGCTGATCCGGCTGAAACTGTATTGCCCGGGTTCGCGTCTGTAAGACCTCTGGGTCTTCAGGTCAAAGAAGGTGAACTGATTCACGTCGGCACCTTCCTGACGCGCGATTGCGGTAATGACCGCTTCAGCTGCCTGTACAGTGGATTTCGTATGCATCTTGTGTGATGTGTTTCCACTGAAGATACAGTCTCCTCCGATGATTATGTAGATCACATATCCAGGACATGCGCCGTCACAGTAATTGACGGTTTTGAAGGGGCTGATTGCCGGTTCAAAAGAGCAAATCAAATCATTCATGATTTTCACCTCCCATTCTTTCGGAAGCTTGAGTGGAATGATTTGTCCATCGTGGAATACGATGAACTAAGCACGCTATCATGATTTTAAATTTTTGTCAACCTTATGAATTCGGATTCGCGCCTGCGGTAATCATTGACCGACTTACAACACGGTTTTTATGAAATACCCAAAATTTATAAAAAGTATTATACTGAAAACAGGGGATAATTCATTAAATTAGAAATAATATGGAGGAGCAAACCAAGACGAATAAATCTTACCTTATTTGGGTTTCGGTTATTATTATTGCAGCAATCGTTGCAGTAGTTTATTTTATGATGAATGGTGATAAGGAAACCAATACCAACAAGGTCGTTACTAATACCCCGATCAATAATTCCAATACTGTAACTAATACCGCAACGGATAATATTTATGTGCACGATGCTTTCACTATTACTCCGCCGGCAGGTTGGCCGGAGAGCCAGATCCCGGGCACGCTCGCTTCTTTCTTCAATACTTTGGAACAGCATCCGGAAGGCAGTGCCGCCGCCAACGTAAATTTTAAATCTTATCTCGCTGTTTCATTTGATACCGCTACGATCGGCTCGACTTTAGACAGCGTGAATGCCAAGGTGATGCAGGAAGTTGAGACTGTCGCATCGTCTTTGGAAGAGGTGTCGGTAAACCATCAAATATTGATTAACGATTTGCCAGCGCGATTTACTGTGCTGGATCTGACTATGCAGGAAGTGGATTACAGAGTTCTGATTGTGGTGGTGCTGGATCAGGATAATCAGAGATATTACACGGTGACCGGCAATACTACGGCAGAGAAATGGGGAGAATATGAAGCCGAATTCCTGAAATCAGCCCGTTCACTTACGATTAACTAATTATGCACAGTATCCAAAAGAGCGCGGATTGAATTTGCGCTTTTTTTGGTAGAAAATTTGCTTAACTTAGGGAAAAAAATTAAATATTGACCAATAAAAATGGGGGCAGTATTGACATGTCGGCATTCGTCTGATATACTGTTCCCAATCCGCACTCATTGGCAATTCGTTCATGGAGGAAAGACCAATGCTGTCACCGCAGTTGAAAAAAAACTCTGCTCTGACCGTAGACTGTCGGCACGTGCCCTTCGCCTATGCGAGGAAAGCGGATAGTGTCGTCATTTGCCCTTTGTCATCGTCATCGGATGTTCACGATCAGATCACCGCGGTAATCCGCGCTGTCTGTTTTCAGGAACAACTGAACCCCCACTGCGTTGTCTGGTACGAATTGTTTACCTACCAGCGTTTCCCGGGTTTGTACTCTCCCTGCGGAGAGTTCGGTGCTGACTTGCTCAGCGTTTACCACAAATTCGGTGCTCCGGGTGTCGGGATTTTTGACCGCATGCCCATCCATTTGAAGCCCGAATTCATCGAGTGTTTCGCCCAGCATATTGGTCCGAAGCCACGCATGGTCATGGTACGCCCCAGGGGTGCTAATGTCGCCAGATGATCCGCTCTGTCTCAGAGCCGTCTAGATTCATCGGCGGTTTTTTTATTCTCGGATTTTTTTAATAAAAAAAGAACCCTTTTGAGTATGTACTCATGGCGTATGGGTTAAAGCCGGTATGTGCGTTCCTGCTCGGCGATGATGAAATCGTGAGCGGACTTGCCATGGATGAAAGACCGAGTGTACGACTCGATGCTGACCTGGTAGATGGCGGAGAGGACGGCGAACAGGCCGTCGAGCAGAGCCTTGTTCTTATTGCCTTCGCTGCTGTAGTTGGTGGCATTACAGAACAACATCACGTCGCTGCCGATCATGACTTCGAAGTAGGCCCGGTGTTTCTCCGGTTCGTGTTCGATGTCGTTCACCAGGGTGACGCGAAGCATCTGTGGAATATGCTTAAGCATCAAATGCAAACTGAGCGCACTGAGGTAATCACGCATACTGGTGAACAGTCCGATGGTCGGCGTGCTTCCGGTGGAGGGGAGTTCGAGGAAAAACGGGTGCCTGCTCAGCGGGATCGAATCGAAGTTCACGTTGGCAGTGGCAGCCGCTTCCAGGAGACTTGAGAACCCGAGGACCATGCGTCTTTGCATGGGCAGATCGGACCAATCGTGTTTCATTGCGCAATCCTTTCAGACGAACTGCCTGCTTTGTCCATCGTGGGATACGATGAGCATATTACATTATCAATTTGTATTTATATTGTCAAGGCTAATATTGTATAAAAAACAAAAAACCGCCCTCTTTTTATGGAGCGCGGTTGAATTTATTTTATTAACCGACTGATTCGGTGAGCGCTTTTAATCTTCTGTCTTTACTGTCCGGATTCATGGAATTTTCTGCTACTCTTTTCGCACTTTTATTATCGCCTTTTTCAACATACGCATCAAATAATAGTTGCTCCAGTTCCTCCACCCATTCAGGCTCATCTTTGAGTATAATTTGTTTTTCTTCCTCCAGCCATTCTTCAGACTGGGACAGATTGCCGATTTTCAGCGCTTCATGAAATTCTAAATCAAGTTCTGCTTTTATTGCTGGATACTCGGTTTCTGCTTTCATATTTTAATCTGGTTAGTTGATAGTTACGGCATAGCCGGTACTGTTAACATTACCATTATTATCTGTAACGTAAAGGTAAGCAGTCTGTCCGGAAGTAAAGGAACCTTTGTTGATAGTAATCTGGATGGTGCTACCCCAGGCTGTCGGAATCTGAACATCACGGCGGGTTGATCCGGCGTAAGTGGGGGCATTACCGAGTTCTACGCGTGCGATAGATTTATCTATGTAGATGTTGTCATAGAAGAATTCATCCTGTCTCGCCGGTAGCCAGTCCGGGTTGTCCACGGAACATCCGGAAGTTGCTTCCGGCGGGCATTCACCGCAGCGTTCATGACCGGGACAGCTGATCCACATATAGATCGGGGAAATAGCTGAATCAACATCCTGGTAGTGTCCAATAAAAAGATTGTCCAGATAATTTTTTTCCGGATCGCACGACGGACTGCCGAACGGCATTTCATCCGCAACCAGTACGCCGTCATACCAAATGCGCGCATGACCATCATTAACTCCGATCGCTGACGGTTGTCTGTATTCAATTTGCACATGGCGTGCGGTTGTAAATTCATCAACACCCCAACCATTACCATAAGTTATTATCCATGGATCATTTCCGCAAGTATATTGTGAAAATGCGAAAGGAGGTTCTTCACCACCCTGGGTGATTTGCCAGAAAGCGGTATTTGGACCGTCTTCACTGATACCGACATTCGCGCTCCAGATCATCACTTGTTTACTGGACCGCTGTTTTAAACCAGTGTCTTTATATGCCCGAATGTAGTAGTCAAGATATAAATATCGGTATTCATCATCTTCCATTAAGGTCCTTGTATTACCGCCTCCAATACCAGACCCGGTTCGAACGCCGAGTGAACCGTCAATTGCTCCGGCATAATATCTCGGTCCTGTAGTATTGTCACTACGCACTCTGTCCCATTTCTCGGCAGTTACCTGGACAAGTTCACCGTTTACACCGTCTTCAAAATTATCCCATAAAACCGGCGGACCGACTATTCCACTGACGCTAGTTTTAGATCCGAAGTTATTACCGGAAACAGTGATTGATTGTCCGTTGGAAACTGTTGCGTCGCTGACTGAAGTAATACTGATACTTCCGCCGGATGGCGCGCTGCTGGTAGTAGCACTGCCTGTTGTTGAATAACCGGAATAGTTCAGTCCGGCATCACGGGCTCTGACGCGATAATAATAAGTAGTAGAATAGGGGAGATTATTGTCGGCATAAGAATTTGTAGCTGAAGTTGCTATTTGTGAAAAGCCGGATCCGGCAGATTCGGATCTTTCAATTGAATACAGCGCTACTCCGACATTGTCAGTGGAAGCGGTCCAGGATAACGAGATCTGGTTTCCCGTAATCACAGAGGAAAGGTTCGATGGATCTGTGGGCGATTGTGTATCCTCTTCCACCGGGCACATTACCGTTACGCCGTCACAGTTTTCATCCGTGTCGTTGCCACAGATTTCAGTTGCCGCCGGGTTGATCAGAATATTGTTATCGTTACAGTCCGGTCCGCC
>Ga0172379_10001911_pt1 | contig 39043 bp, 42 predicted proteins | sample GrowelOW334metaG_FD_119756 | JGI IMG/M metagenome (GOLD analysis project Ga0172379, IMG submission 119756) | Groundwater microbial communities from an aquifer near a municipal landfill in Southern Ontario, Canada - Groundwater well OW334 metaG | ecosystem: Environmental > Aquatic > Deep... | reverse complement strand
ATCGTGCGAGCTCCGCACAAACTTGATCCCGTGCAGGTGGCGCCGGCTGAATCCTCTCCGTCCATGCGGAGGCATTCGGCGTTCAACAGTTTTTCTTTGATGTACTCGCCGATTCTTTCCGCTACCTGCGTGCTTGGGGTGATGGGGTACGCAGACACGACATCTACTTTTGCGTGAACCGCCGCCATGGCGCCCATGGTGTTACCATCGGCTTCAAAGACTTCCCACATTTTCTTTTTGGTCATAACTTATTCCTCGTCGTTTTCCATTACGATTGCTTCGGCGGGGCATGCTTCCGCACACAGACCGCAACCGACGCATATTTCGTAATCAAATTCTATTTTTCCATTTTCGCCGTCTACTTTGACGATGCAATTTTGATCGCAATTTTCAATGCAATCGTTACAGTCAATACACTTGTCCAATATCTGGACCGGATGTTCCGGACGCTGTTTATTTTTGTTCATCTTTTTGTTTCTCCGTGGCTTCATTTTTGAAGAGAAAAGCGTTCTGCGGGCAGATATTTTTACAAAGCCCACATCCTTTGCAGTATTCAAGATCTATAACGATTATTTTCATGACACCGTCTGCGTCTTCCGTTGCGACAATGACATCTTCAGGACAAACGATAAGACACTTATGGCAACCGATGCAATTCTTAGAAAATGGTACTATCCGTTTTACTCGCCAGTCGCCGGTCTTGATTTCATCCATATTGCCGGTTGCCCACACTGCGGCGCCGGGGAGCATTTCGTCCCACCGCAAAAGTTTTGGTGCGACTATTTTTGCCTTCGGAACATCTGTTCCGCGACCATCAAAGAATTTTGCTTCTTCAAAACCGCGCTTTGCACACGCGATATTTGCCGTCACCGTTTCTTCGCCACGGCCACCGTATTTCTGTTTGATGGCCGCGCTGAGTTCGTCCAGTGTAATAAACGGAAAGATGTGAACGAAGGCACCGAGAACGGCCGTGTTGGGGAAGGTTGCTTTACTTCCGATTTTCTTCATTTCCGCGAGGGCAATCGTCGTTGCATCAACTGCGATAACACGAGACGGACCGAGGCCGAGCTTGCGCGCAATCTCTTCCGGGTCTTTGGCGTTTACGAGGAAAATAGTGTTTTCATTCGTGTTGGCAGTAACGCCGGCTATTGTCGGGTCGCCGATAACCTTAACTTCAAAAATTTTCGGTTTGTGGAATGACTCTATTTTCTCGCGAGAGATGGCGTTGTCTGTCATGGTCGGAGCGCCTTCTTTTTCGGCCCCGAATACTCCCGCACCGGTGGAATCTCCAAAAGTTTCCGTTTCGCAGTGCTGGTTTACCATCGTCATAAGCGAGACAACCATTTTGCCTACACCGTCAAAACCCATGTGTCCGCGAGCGTGCCATCTGACATTGACCGGTGGTTTTCCTTTCTCAAGTGATATTTCAAAGGTCTTTTTTTCCATCTATTCCTCCTTCTTGGGTTGATTTATGGAATACGTCCCTGCCCACGTATTACCACAAAATTATACTGTGCGCAAACTACTGCAAAATTATTTTGACGATATGTCAAACAAACAAAATCCCGCGGCAGTGTAGCCGCGGGGTATGATTAAATGATTATTTTGTCACATTCGGTTGGACCGTAAGAACGATACTTTATCGGCGCGGAAAGGGCTTCTTGAATGACGTTCACCGCTTCGTCTCCGGTTGTTGTCACTCCGGCGTAGATTGGGCGTGCGGTAAATAGCATATTCGTGAGTTTTTCCTGATAGACAAGATCGTGTTCAAATTGCGGAACGAGCCGACTTATTTTTTCACCGTTCGCGAGCTGATACCCATCGCAATAGAAAACTTTTTCTTTTCGTTTAAAAACGTCCAGATGAGTAAGGGCAATCGCATCAAGTTTTCCGCAGGCTCGAACGCATTCCACGGCATACCGTAGTGCGACGAGGTCAAGGTATCCCTCGCGGAATTTTCCCTGCCAGATGCTTCGGCGATTTTCTTCCGCTGGATTTGCCTTCCACATCGCCTTATCTTCGGTCACAAAAGGACCGTTGCTGTGTCTTGTTCCATAGGTTCGGGTGACTCCGATGGTTTCAATTTCTCCTTTAAAACCGGATTCACGCAGAAGCTCCAAGGCATTTTTTTGGGTTGTGGTGCTCCATGTGGTGTGCGGATGAAATCCATGCCATTCGTCAAGAAGAACGCCCTGTGCACCTTCAAAAACGGAATTGTTTTCTCGGATTAACGCGCAGGCTTCTTCGGGGATTATGATATTTAATTCCTGCGAAATTTTAGCATAGGCGTTGGTGGTTTCGGAAACGCTTTTTGTAAGAAACAATCGCGCAGAACTGTGAAGGTGCTTTGGTAATCCGGAAAAATCGGCGCCGAGAGAAAGCAATTCCTCGCATTTTCTTTCGCGGATGGCCTCGAGAAGAAGGGAGGTTCGAGTCTCGTTCTCAAGGTCGCCCGTGCGAATAACTTCTTCCGGAAAGTGTACGAGGTCATACGCCGTTTCTCCGATTCCTTTTCCACAGGAGCCGTGCCTTGCATTGCCTCGCAAAAATTCTTTAATGCGATTTGATGCGGCGTGGTACGGGGTAATTATTGGCGCACGACAATCGACATAATGGTTACCGAGAACATAGCTTCCTGTTTCTTTTGATAATTCGCGTACTTCGTAGCCGAGTGTTATCGGATCAAACAGCATGAAGCGGGAGAGAAGTGTTTTAACTCCTCTTATGAACGCTCCACTTCCTATTTGACGGAACGTATGTTGCTTGCCGTTTTGTAATACGACCCGGTGTCCCGCTTGCGGTCCGCCGTCGTAGCGTACAACCAGCGTTGCACCGTACTCTCGGCACAGCGAATCAACTTCGGACCCCTTGCATTCGTCGCCGAATCCAAGCCCCAGAATAATACGAGAATTCATAAAGGATCTCCTTAAAAAAATGCGCGGCGATATTGCACGCCGCGCATGAACTTCTTCTTTGTTTCCGGAGCGGATTTTGCTGTTTAACCGCAAGAAGGTGCTGTCGGCGCGCCTCCCGGATGTTTCTTTGCCATGAGGTTGGCTACTGTTGCCCTTGCGGAGCAAAGATTTTTCACACCCATTTCTTTGAGCACGGCTTCCAGTTTTTCCACGTTGTCGCCACGGGTAAGACAGATGGCATACGCCATTGCCGGGAGTATTGCAACCGTGTCCGTTGGCTCCAGAACATTGTCCGAATCAACGCCGGCGAGCTCAAAGAGCTTTTGCCACGCTTTCGTGATCTTTTGTGTCGGTCCGTTATTGGTGTGCAGTGGGCGAATAACGAAGATGTGGTATTTTTCCGCCGCCTTTTTCACTGATTGAAGCATGGGAACTTCATTGTCGAGAACATCTCCAAAAATTTCGAGCGCAATTTCAGGACTTGTCCCGCGCTTCGCAGGGTCTCCTGCTCCGTAGTACGGTTCTTCATCTCCAATAATGAAAAGGAAACCTTTTCCTTCGGCTTTGAAATTCGTGTGGTTCGCCGCGGCGTAGAAGGGAAGATGGTATGCTTCGCCTTTGTTTCCGCCACCGCACCCCGTGAAAAAGACATCATCATTGATTGTTCGAGAAAGCGCAACTTTGTTTTCCAAGAAACCGCTCATTTGGAATGCGGCGTCGGGCGGAACCGCGTGCTCATCGTCGTGGGACATGATCATCACATTTGGACAATCAATCCCCTGTGAAATGAGTGAGTCAAATATTCCGTGCAGGTATTTTTGCAAATACGTCGGTATTTTTTTCATTGAAGCCGAGCCGTCAATTGAAACGATGATCGGCAGAAGCGTTTTGCATTTACCCGCGAGAGTCGCTTCGTAGACATCGCTTTTTCGGTTGCGCGGATCAAGATGGTCGCTTAAGACGCAGTCGTCCCGATTTTTTGACTTCGGTTCGGGAACTTTCGTGATTTTTATGGCACCGGTTTTTGGATTGGTCGGGTCATCTTTATCCCAGGACATATAGTTCTCCGTTGTTGTTGTAGCGCAATTATTACTGCTCTTGTCAAAAAACACTATTATTTGCGAACAAAATCGCACATGAGTGACGTCGCAAATAACTAATTGCATATATACTACAAACTTGTTTTTATGTCAACATTCAGTTCGGTAATTTGACGGGTGTTATTTTTCATAGTAATCTCTATCTATTAAACGGTTCTTTGCTTGTTGGAGGACTTGCCGTGGGTATAAAAATTATCTCGTTGAGAGGGTCAGGTTTTGTGGTTGAACGAAGCGGCCACCATGTACACCTTACCACAAGCGCGTTGCGAAAATTGTTTCATCTTACAGAAAAAGGTTTTCGGGCGTGCTATGGAAATGAGCTTTCCGTGATCGGTGAATACGCAACTTCTCTTTTTGTGAATACGGAGACGGTAAAGAAAGAGTCTCTCAAGATACGCGTTCTCGCTTCTTCTGTGGCGAGAAAATATTCGCAAATGGAAGTTGATGCGCTTACGTATGCAAAATTGTTCGGATATGCGTGTCCGAAATTGCGCCACAGTGGTGACATCAAGGGTGCGGATAAAATACGAATTTTCACCGAATATGGAGAAATGGAAGTTGCCGTTATCGTTCCGTTCCCTCATTTGCATATTCCGACGGAAAGTTCCGTTGAACCATTTCATCTTCAGACCCCGATGGGCATTATCGTTCCAATTGCGGTAAAAAATAACAAGACTCGCGGTGGATATGGCTATATCCACATCGATGCCGCTTTGCATGATGCCGTCATGATACGCGCATCATAAAATATTTTGTAAAAACCGCCGGAACTTGTATCCGGCGGTTGATTTTGTCGGTAAACATACAACAAATTATTGTTAGCGTCAAGTGCTTGACACAAAACAATAATTATGCAAAAATAAAAATCAAGCGCGGTTCATTGAAATGAATTGTGTCATGCGGCAGAGATGCCATGTCAAAAAAAGCTCGAGAGAGCGTCTTGAGAGAGGAGACGAGAATGAATACAAATTCAAATGAGAAGACCGATATCATTTCAAAACTTCGGAAAGGTTCAGAAGAACTAGACAGAATGAGGAAAGAGATACAAAAAATATCCAATATGTTGGTTGGGCGGATACGCGATACGGCATACGGTCCGAGGAACGAAGTCTTTAAGTTTAGCGTAGATCCTAAGAACTATTGGGAAGTTCGTGTTGATACTGATTATGATTGGGCTACCAAACTTTCAATCGATTTAGTTGTCAATCCTCCCAAACGCCGTCTATACTCACGACTACACCTCGTGTGTGGAACAGGCGGGAAGAACATGATGTTTCCGGTCGAAGAAGTCGAGCATGTTTATGATCAACTTCCCGTTTTAATAAACGGCCTCATGGAAGAATTCCCCGGCCTGTTTGACCCATTTCTAAACGCCGCCGAACACGCGGAATCGAAAGAATAATTCGTACCTGCCTCGCTCACTTTGTGGGCGAGGTTTTTGATAACAGACAATAATGAAAAAACGCCCCGGTGTTTCCATCGGGGCGGGCGTTTGTTTTGTGTTTTACTTTTTTTTGTTGTGAAGCGTCACGCGTCCGTCAACGACGAGCACGCTATCTTCGTAGGCGATAAGCGGATTGATGTCCAGCTCCTTGATTTCAGGGAAGTCTTTCGCGAGGCGCGAAATGGCAACCCAGGCATCAACAACTTTTTCAATGTCAGCCGGCAGTTTACCTCGGGCACCCGCGAGCTTTTTCCAGATTTTTGTTCTCTGTATCAAGCGAAGGGCTGTTGTCGCGTTGATGTCGGGAAGAGAGACAACGCTGTCGCGAATAATCTCAGTATCAGTACCACCCCAACCAAAGATTGGAATAGAGCCGAAGATCGGATCGTGTTTGATGCCGACCAGAACTTCGCAAACTCCCTGAGGCGCCATGGATTGAATGACAACGCCATGAAAGTGTTCGGCACCGATTTTTGCGGTTACGGAATCCTTGATTTCATCAAAAGCAGACACCAGTTCTTCGTGATTTTTAATCCCGAGTTTTACTCCTCCGATATCTGTTTTATGGCTTCCTTTTTCCGTTCGGCTGAACAGTTTTACGACAGCGGGAAAGTTAAACCATCCGACAAAATCCTTCTGCTCTTTTATGACCCGTGTTTCAACCGTAGGGATACCATAGGCGCTGAAAACACCCAAAGCTTCAACGGTATCAAGGGTCGTTCTCCCCTCGCTTTTTGCGCCGGCAAGAATTTTTTTCACTTCTTGTTTGGCCTTTCGAGAAACGGGAGAAATAATACGCGATGGTTCATCGATTGCTCGGCGCAGATTTTTCAGTTTGATCATCATTTGGATCGCAACCGCCGCGCTGTCGGGATTTTCAATATGGGGAATTCCGAATTCTCGGAGAATGTTGCGCGCTCTTTTTTGCATTCCGTCGCCCTGCATCCAGTCGTCGCCACCCATAATGGAAGCAATGATTGGCTTGCCGTCCGGGTAGTCTTTGCGAATTTGCACAACCGTTTCTGCCACTTTGTCCGGATGTATAGTGCAAATCGGGTCCCAGTTCAAGAAAAGCCAGTACACTTCCGGCGCTTTCATCAGGACGCGTATCATTCGGTCAAACCGGCCGATGTCCGCATCCCCGACGATGTCTACTGGATTGTTTTTGCTCCAGTTTGGTGTTTTTGCCACGGCGTCAAGTTTGGTCATTGTAGCGTCAGAAAATTTCGCAAGTGATCCGCCGGACATACCGGTCGCATCCGCGAAAATCACCTGTTGTCCGCCGGCGTGCCCGAGTCCCGCACCGGATTCTTCATTGTGTCCGAGTGTGGAAAACTTATCGTAGAGCGAAAACATTGTCATTGCGTTGTAGAGTTCCTCAACGGTATCCGCGCGGATGATTCCCGCTTGTTCCAATACGGCATTGAAGACATCATCACCACACGCGAGATTTCCCGAATGCGATTGAACGGCCTTTATGGCAAGTTCACTTCTACCGGTTTTCATAAGAACAACCGGTTTTCCTGCTTTGCGGATTTGCTCTGCCGCGGCAAGAAATGCTTTCGGATCAGGAATGCCTTCCGTATAAATGACAACGTCTTTTGTTTCCGGATCTTTGGCCGCGAATTCCATCGCAGGAACAAGACCGGCGTCAATTCCCGCACCATAGCTGTCCAGGAAACTCAGGCCATGTTTTTCCACAATAGAACGCACTGCTGGCGGAACGGTCATACCTCCACTTCCGGAAATGAAAGCGGTGTTGCCCGGCAATGGTGTTTCGCAGAGGAATGTGGCATTAAAGCCGGTTCGAGATGCGAAACCGAGGCAGTTTGGTCCAAGCATCGGAATATCACCGAGCGCGTCGAGTAGTTTTTTCAAACGTTTTTTACCCTGTGCACCGGCGCCTGCTTCGGCGTACCCGGCCGAAATCATAATGATTCCTTTCACCTGCTTTTCGTGGCAGGCGGCGATGTTGTCCAAAAGACTTTCTTCTCGATCTGCGGCGATACAAAATACGACAACGTCGATTTTGTCCACCGGAATCGAGCGTAGGTCTTTGTGCGACGATACCCCGAATGACGGTTTTTCTTTGGAATGTACCAGATAAACATTGCGGTCGGGTGAACCTTTTTCAAACTCGAGCAAGTTTCTGGTTATCCCAGCGCCGACGGTATATGCGCCGTCTGCGGTCATTGCGTCTCGTGCACCGATAATTGCCACTGTTTTTGGGTCAATAAAGGCGCTCAAATCTTTTGTGTAAGGAAGCATTTTTTTCATGCGATTCTCCTCTTCGCTTTTTGCGATCAATTTTTTTCAAAATACCCGACCGCATTTTATAACTATGATTGCATTATGTCAACCTTTGTTTTTTTAAAAATTGCCCCGGAACAAGTCCGAGGCAATTTGGCTAACAATATTTTCTAAACCATTTTATTGTTTTTTTTGTGAGTACTTCTACTGCACCTTCTTCTGTATAGCCGTGGCGGGCGTTTTCAAAGAAGATGATATCTTTTGGTTTTGGTGCGAGCACAAACATTTTTCTCGCCTCTTCCTCAAAGAAAGCTTGCCCCTTTTTTGAAACCGTGAAAAGCGTGGGGGTCGCGTATCCTGTGAAGAGATCTTCATAGCAGGTTTTTTTTGCTTCTTCAATCATTCCTTCGCCCGCAAACAGCGGGTATGTAAAACGAAACAGATACCCCTTCTCCTCAGAGAGAACCGTTAGATTTTTAATGAGCGCTTCCGTGACGATAGATCCGTCCCATGAAACGACGGCCGAAAGTCCGGCTGGTTTTGCCGAGAGAAGGGAAGGAAAGCCAAAGCTGTGACATGCGGCGAAAATTTTTACGGCGCCAAGTTCGGTTTGTGCAAACGAAATTACGGCGTTTATATCATGTCCGTTTTGCGCGAGCGTGCAGTCTCTTGATTTTCGGCCGTTCCGAGATGCAGAGAAAAAATTGAATCGAAGAGAGGCAAAGCCATTTCGCTCAAAAATTCGTGCCGACACATACTGCAAGACATCATTCATTTGTCCGCCGAAACCGTGGACGAGGAGAACGAGCGGTTTTTGGGGGTCGCCACGGAGAATCCCGTTCAATAATTTTCTATCCGATGTCTTAATGAGGAGCTCTTTTTCGTGCACCATATCTTCCTCTTTCGAAGGGCGTATAAAGGATAAAAACTGGTTTAATCGTAGCACGACTTATTTAAACTGTCAATCATTTACAATAGTTATTATGTATGTTATTTTGAAGACTGAAGAAATTGACATCGTACTCTATGGAGGTCAAAAAAATGACTCTTTTTGCCAATTTTGTGAACGAAAACTCAAAGCACAATCATCGTTCGTATATCAACAGTTCCGTCCGCTTTCACCATCCTTTTACTTTTGAAGATCGGCTTCGCGCCGCACTTTCCGTGGGGTGGAACGTCTTTGATTTTCCCGCCGAGTATACATTGGTAGATTTGCTTTCCGATTCCGGCACCGGCGCAATGACGGTAAAACAGTTTGCGAGCATGTTTGAAGCAGATGAAGCATACGGTACCAATTGGGGTTCTTGTCTTCTTCTCGAAACTGTTGAAAGAATATTTGGGATTAATGTGATAGGGAAATCACCGGAGTGGGAAACATACGGTTTTCATCAATGCCGTGCCGCTGAACATGCTTTTTTTACGCAGATAGGGAAAGATAAAAGCGGCTTGGTTATTCCGAGCAACGGGCATTTTGACACGACTCGTGCCAATATTGAAGCGAATGGACTTATTGCGCTGGATGTTCCTTCCTGCGAAAAACCAAATTTCAGAGGGAATATGGATATTTCGGCGCTAGAACTTTTGCTTTCAACAAAAGATGTCCCCCTTGTGTTTTGCACAATCACAAATAACACGATGGCTGGTCAGCCTGTGTCTCTCGAGAATATTGAAAACATTTCTCGTCTGTGCAACAAGGCGAATAAGGCGTTTTTCTTGGATGCATGCCGGTTTGCGGAAAATGCTTGGTTTATCAAAAAATTCGAGCATCCGGAAATGACGATTCCCGAGATTGTTTTGAAAATGTTTTCTTTCTGTGATGGATTTACCATTTCATACAAGAAGGATGGTTTGGCAAATATGGGCGGTGGCTTGTACATCAAAAAAGCATCCCCATTACCGAAACGATATCCAAATATTTTGGAGGATCTTCGGGATCATCAGATTTGCGTTGAGGGTCACAAATCATATTTTGGCATGTCGGGTCGCGACATAATGACGGTACATACCGGATTACCAACGGTCGTAACTCAAGAATATTTAGATGGGCGCATCGGTCAAGTTCATCGTTTTGGTGAATACATGATGGAGCTTGGTCTTCCGGTAGTTGAGCCTTTTGGCGGGCACGCGGTGTATCTCGACATGGATAAGTTCTATGAAGGTACAAAAATGGATCGTAAGGATTTCGGGGGCATTTCTCTGACTTCATTGCTTCTGCTTTCCGGTCCACGCCTGTGCGAGCTCGGCGCTTTCGCTTTTGGAAGGTTTGACGGAAAAAAAGAAATTTTTCCGCCATTCAATTATGTGCGTTGCGCTGTTCCGCGATTAAAATATGAAATTGAAGATTTGTACTTTGTCGCAGATTGTGTGAAATATCTCCACGACAGACGTGATACGATTCCGAAGGCTGTTCCGATTTTTGGACAAGAAAAAGCATTGCGCCATATGAAAGCGCGATTTGAACTCGTTTCGCGGTAATTAAAACTGATAACCCTGACCAGAAATGGTCGGGGTTTTTTTAACTTGCGGATATTTTTTGTTGTGGTATAACGACGAGAGAGATAGATTTTCAGTTTATCCCTAGAGGAGGGATGTTCTATGACAGAAAAAAGATTTACCACTGATGGACGCGAAATTCCGACGATTCTCGGGGGGCGCATGTTGGTTCCTCCGTTCAAAAACAAAGCGATTGAATTTATTCGGCTGTATCCGGAGGAAATCCGTGCGCGCGAACTTGCCGCAGCCGGTTACAACACCTTTCAGATTCCTTCTGAGTACGTGTTTATTGATTTTTTGACTGACAGCGGTACGACGGCGATGTCCGACCGACAATGGGCCGGGATGATGATGGGAGATGAGTCGTATGCCGGCAGTAAAAGCTTCAAAAAAGTGGAAGCGGCTGTACGCGATGTTTTTGGATATAAAGAGGTAATCCCGACTCACCAAGGGCGCGGTGCCGAACACATTTGTGCGAAAGTTCTCATTCCTCAGAAAGAAAACACAAGCGGATGGTGGATCCCAAACAATCTCTATTTTACGACCAGTCGTTTTCACCAGGAAAATGCCGGTGCAAAATGGATAGATGTAAGCGTTTCCGAAGCTGTTGATCCAGTCAGTACCTTCAAATGGAAGGGCAACATTGACATCTCGAAACTCGAAGCGGTCATCTTGGAAAAGGGTGCGGTAAATATTCCGTTTGTGCGTATTGAAGCATCTCTTAATATGGCGGGTGGCCAGCCGTTTTCTCTTGCAAACTTGGCGGAAGTAAGTGCGGTTTGTAAAAAGTATGGAATTTTTTTCCTGCTTGATGCGACGAGAATCTCCGACAATGCTTATGAAATTCAGCAGAAAGAAGACGGGTATCAAAACGTTTTCCTTGGCGAAATCATAAAAAAAATCTGTTCGTATACCGACGGGTGTACGATGTCTTCCAAAAAAGACCATTACGTAAACATCGGCGGTTTCTTTGCTGTCAACAACGATGCTGTGGCAGTAGCGGCGAAAGACATGGTTGTCGTATTTGAAGGTTTGGATTCCTATGGTGGTATGGCCGGCTATTCCATGGAAGCTTTGGCTCAAGGCATCTATGAATCTACTGATGCGGCCATCGTCGGACACTACGTTGCGCAGTCGCGTTACATGGGTGAAGAATTTTTGAGGCTCGGCGTTCCTGTGGTGGCCCCCATCGGCGTGCATGGAGTTTTTCTAGATGCGAAACGCTTTGTTCCACACCTTCCGCAGTCGCAGTTTCCTGCGCAGTCACTCGCCTCGGCTATTTATGAAAAGACGGGTATTCGTGGGATGGAACGAGGTATCGTTTCCGGTCAGCATGGACATGAAGAGTATGATGGTCTGGAACTCGTCCGGCTCACTCTTCCTCGGCGCGTCTACGAATTGGCCCACCTTACCTATGTGGTGGAGGCGATTCACGAAATGTATTTGCGTCGCGATACCATAAAAGGCCTTAAAATGGTGTACGAACCTGAAGCTTTACGCTTTTTCCGTGCACGATTTGAACCGGTAGAGTAATTATGAAGCATTAATTTGACCAAACCGCCACGGCCTTTGCCGTGGCGGCTTTTTGTGTAAAAAAGCCGTCCTTCGAAAAGGACGGCTGTTTAGGCTAAAAAACCTGATTTTACGTTATTGGTTTCCATTCTTCCGGGGTCGGCCAAGGGGTTTCCTTGGAGAGCCATTTATGGATGGCCAAAGCGGCCGATTTTCCGTCGCCTGTGGCGAGGATAACGGTTGCGCCTCCGCGACCTAAGTCTCCTCCCGCGAAGAGGCCGGGAACCGAAGTTCTCCCTTCTTTGTCGACGCAGACGTTTCCGCCACGACCGACCCGAACTCCTTCCATTTGGTTTATCACCGCCGGATTCGGCTTGTTGCCGAGAGCGGTGACCACGAGGTCGGCGGGAAGAATGAAGTTGGAACCCGCTACTTCAACAGGCCGGCGACGTCCGGAGGCATCGGGTTCTCCGAGCTCCGTTCGTACGCACTCAACTCCTGAAACGCGTTTTCCGTCTTCGCTCAAAATCCGAATCGGTGAGACTTGGCCTTGGATGGCCACGTCTTCCTCTTCAGCATGATGAACTTCCTGAACGCGCGCGGGCATAAGTTCTTTTGAACGCCGATAAGCAATCGTTGAACTCGTTTCCTCGAGCATTCCTCGAACGCGCTCTGTGATGACGCGCTTCCCGGAGCGAACCGAGTCCATGGCAACGTTACCGCCACCGAAGATCACGATATTCTTGAAGTCGGGAAGATGTGTTTCATACTCGGCCAAATTGCCGTGCAGAAGATTTACCCGCGTCAGCCATTCGTTGGCAGTGAGAACCCCAAACAGATCTTCGCCCGGAATTCCGAGGGGGATCGGCTTGCCGGCGCCTGATGCGAAATATATTGCGTCAAACTCCCGCTTGAGTTCTTCTACGGTGAACCTCTTGCTGATGAACGTGTTTTTCACCAGCTCGATTCCGCCGAACGAGAGGATATAATCCACCTCGCCCTGGACGACGGCTTTCGGCAACCGAAATTCCGGAATGCCGTACATGAGTACTCCGCCCGCCACGTGGAGGGCTTCGAAGATCACGACGCGATATCCGTAGACTCGAAGGAATGCCGCGGCGGTTAGTCCGGCAGGACCGGAACCGACGATCGCTACACACTTTCCGTTTTCCGGTAAAAGCGTCGGAATCTGAGGACCGCCGTTGTCGCGTTCCCATTCGTAAATGGCGCGTTCAACGTTGCCTATCGCAACAGCAGGATTTTTGCTTTTTGCTATCAAGCATGCCGCTTCGCACTGCTCCGTTTGGGGGCAGACGAGGGAAGTGATGGCGAGAAGCAAGTTGTGTTCGCGGACAAGGTTGGCTGCTCTTCGCATCCACCCTTTTTCCACGAATTCAAGCATTGAGTGAATGGGTATGCCGACAGGGCAACCCGATTCGCACTTGCGCGCGCCGTCTTGCAAACAGCGACCCGCTTCTTTTTTTGCGTCCGCGAGAGAGATACCGGTTTCGACCTGGTTCCAGTTGCAGATTCTGCACTTGGGGTCTTGTGCCGGCATTTCAACGCGGTCTTTTGTGACTTTGCGACCGCTCATTGTACACCTCCTTTCGCGAACGCTTCTTCTTGTTCAAGGAAAACCTTGTACAGAGGATCGTTCGCTTTGAAAATTTCCAGAGCTTCGTCTTCTTGCTTGCGATAGCCGTTCAGGCGAACGCCGAGATTTTCCCAGTCGGCAAGATTGCCGTCGATTTCAGGTCCCTTCTGACAGAGCAGAACGGACTCGGTCCCGACATTGCATTTGCAACCGGCGCACATTCCCGTGCCGTCGATCATTTGAGCAACGGCGCTTGAAACGTTTTTCACTCCGCGGTTTTTGGTGATAGCCGAGAGGGCTCGAAGCATCGGAAGTGGACCCGCTGCAAAAACATGCGAGATGGGCCTTCTTGCGAGAAATGCTTTTTCCAAAGATGGGGTTACGAGACCTTCTTCTCGACCTTTCTTGAAGGGCGGTTTTTCGATACACACCGTTACGGAATCGGAATATTCACGAATCTTTTCTTCCCAGAAGAGGAATTTTTCTTCGCGAGCGCCGAGAATCGCCTCGACTTCGTTACCGGCCTCTTTGAGGGCGCGGATAACGGGATAGACGGGGGCGATACCGACACCGCCGGCAACGACAACGATTGCACCGCGAAAACTTTCAATTTCGGATGCGTGGCCCGCGGGCCCTTGGAGGGCGAAGAACGTCTCCCCGGCATTCATCGTGAGAAGTTTAATCGTCCCTACTTTGACCGCCTGGATAACCAGGGTGATGGTCCCCGCTTGCTTGTCGAAGTCGGCAATCGTGAGCGGAATTGGTTTGCTTCTTCCGTCGCGCGCGTAAACGATGACGAATTGCCCCGGTTCTGCGTTGTGCACGATAGCCGGAGCGTAAACGGTAAGTTCGTAAATGAGAGGGGCGAGCTGTCGCTTTGCGGTAATGACCCCGCAAGGCTCTTGTATGAGTTCGCGAATGGTTTTGTCCATGCTTTCCTCCTGTTAGGATATGGAATTACCTACTTTTCTCTGTCAAAAAACAGAAACCTTTTCGAACTTGTTCTACCACAATATATGAAAATAATCAAGTCCGCACGGAACCGGAAATTTTTTGGACGACTCCTTTCTCAAACATTGTCGGAAGGATATGTTCAGGTGTCGGCTTCTTTGTGTGGCGGGCAAGCGCTTCCGCTGCTCGCGTAAACATTTCGATTTTGAACTGCGGAATATTTTTTTTGAGTATGGCTTTAAAAAGTCCCGGAAAAATAAGGGAATTATTGATTTGGTTCGGATAATCCGAACGGCCCGTGGCGACGATAAAGGCCCCCGCTTTTTTTGCTTCCTCGGGCATTATCTCCGGGGTCGGATTGGCGAGAGAAAAAATTATCGGCTTTTTTGCCATAGAGAGAACCATCTCTTTTGAAACAAGACCCGGTTTTGAAAGACCGATAAAAACATCAGCATCTCTCAAAGCGTCCGCAAGCACGCCTTCTTTTGGGGAAAGGGTACTTCCTTCCAGTAATTCTTTTTTTTCTTTCGTCAGGTCTTTTCTCTCGGAATGAATTATTCCGTGACTGTCGCAAAAAATAGTTTTTGTAACTCCATATGAGTGGAGCAATCTCCCTGTGGCAACTCCAGCGGCGCCGACCCCAGAGAAAACTATTTTCAAATCTTGAATTTTATTTTTGCGGAGTTTTGAAGCGTTAATAAGACCGGCGAGAACCACGGTCGCCGTGCCCCATTGATCATCGTGCATAACGGGAATAGAAAGTTCTTTTCGAAGACGCTCTTCGATTTCGAAACACCTCGGCGCTGAAAAATCTTCAAGGTTGATAGCTCCAAATACCGGCGCGACCCTTTTTATCGTTTCAATAATTTCTTCGGTGTCTTGCGTGTCGAGACAAAGAGGGAAGGCATCTACTCCGGCGAATTCTTTGAGTATCGTGGCTTTTCCTTCCATCACTGGAATTGCGGGGAGTGCTCCCAAATTGCCGAGTCCGAGAATTGCCGAACCGTCTGATACGATAAGTACGGTATTTCCTTTAAGGGTAAGCTCTCTCGCCCTTTTCGGGTCTTTTGCGATGGCTCTTGAAACCTCGGCTACTCCGGGGCTATACGCGAGGGTGAGCGCTTCTTTGTTTTTGAGCGCAACTTTGCTTTTCACTTCAAGTTTTCCGCCGAGCTTTTTATGAAGCGCGAGCGATTTTTTGTAGATATCCATAGACATATATTTTACCTCTGTAAAAGATATTACGCACGTGAGGGAGAAGTTCTTTGGAGTGCAAAAAACACAGCAACAAAAGTTGCCGTGTTTTTGTATTGCGGAGGAGGTGAGATTCGAACTCACGGCCCGGTTACCCGAGCGACGGTTTTCAAGACCGTTGCCTTAGACCACTCAGCCACTCCTCCATTTCTTTTTTCAATATACAGATTATACATATTTTTTATAAAAAAACTAGCCGACCCCAGGAAAAGGGTCGGCTTTGGATCTTTTGGATTTAATGATAGTCAGGCCCGGTGTTTTTCGGCATCGGAATCCCATTTGGGCAGAAACTCAAACCGTAATCAGAGCCGGCGGCGTTTCCGCTCACGTCGTGCGGAACCGTTACTGCTACTAAAAGACGGCAAATATCTTTTTGTGATATTCCGAGAATGTTCAAAAGCTCTTTTTCTGCCAGGAACCTCGCAGAGCTTAAATTCTCATCTTTTATGGTGATGAGGAAGCTTTGGTCTAATCCTATATAAAGGATTTGGAATTTCGGAGTGTCTCGAAGCACCGCATACATGGATTTTCCCTTTCCGATAGCCCGAGCGTTTTCGGTAATAAAGAAGTTTTTTACGATAACTTTCCCGCTCTTGGTTTCAATGACGAGCGATTCTTCTACCGGAATCGGCGGGGGGGAAATTTCGCGGCGTGAGGGGGCTAGGGTTGGCAGTTTTTGTTTCGGAGCAGGTACTCGATAGTTTTGAGAGGGAATCGTATACCCCCGGTCTTGGACGCGCCCAAGACATTCCTCGTATGTATATCCTCGCCTCATGCATCTTTTCATCCCAAATATGGCGGAGGCTTCTTGTCCGTTCATTGTGAGACCTCTTGTTATCTGGACGGCGATATCCGCGCACCCAAAGAGGGAAAAGGAAAGAATACAGAAGATAAAAAGCTTCCAAAAACGATTCGCATTCATTCTTGCACCTCAATATGTCAAATAGCTTACGTATGCCTAATATTTTGCTTTAAATATGGTTATTTGTCAATTTATAAATAAAAGCACCGACCCTTTGGTCGGTGCTTGTGAGCGCTCATTGTATCTCGGGATGATTCTTTGCGAGGTCGAAAAGACAATCATTAAAGTCTTTTCCTCCCCACATGCAAAATTTCATTTCACAGATGAGAGAAGCTTCTTTTGCGACGGCCGAAACGCCGTGTATACGAACGAGTTCCATATGGGCAGTACAACCGTAAAAACCGAGGAAGGCAAGAGAGAGGGCCAAAATTTTCAACAGAGGAATGGTTTTCATCTCCCGCTCCGGTGTTTGAAAGATCTTTAACTTGTTTTAAGTATAAGCAATAAAAAGGTTTTTGTCAATAATACTCGGTAAAAACATTGAGACCCTGTTACTTTTTTGATATAATTTCATTTATGAACAAAACAACAAAAATAATTTTTCTCGTTGCTCTGCTACTCGCCGTGTCTGCCTGCTTCGTCGGATATCTTTGGTACTTAAGCCACCCCACACCAACACCTTGGGGTGAAATAATTCTGCCGACACCGACAGAAAAACCGACAACCACCGAGCCTGTCGTTTCAAAAGATTTTCCGCCCGGTACTCTGATTACGGAAGCGAATTTTTGCGGGGATATAGTAAAAGCTGAGAAGGTTGAAATTATGGGGGTGGATATAGTGAAGAGGATTGCGGAGATACAGACGGAAGATTATATATCTATACACAAAAAAAATAACTTACCTCCACCGGAACACTGCGTTCTTTCACCTTTTGGCTTAAATACAAAAATAGGTGTAAAAATTGAGACAGGCGTCGCTAATGAAGAAATTCCTTCTAAAGATTTAATAGAAATCACTTTTTATGATCTCTCAAATGAAGAGAACGGCGTTTTGTATATTGTCGACAAAAACGCAGGAAATATTTACGACCTTGGGCCTTATGGAAGTGAAATATTTGGAACGTTGAGATAATTTAATCCAAAGCTTTTTAAGCAAAAAGAAACCGCCAGATATAAAGTCTGGCGGTCTTGTTTTAAAAAGAACTAACTTATTTTTTTGGCTGACTGTTTGTGAAATATTTCCATAATGTCGGGTCGGAGAAGTTTTCCGGAAAAGCTTGGTATTTACCACAAGTTTTTACGGGTAACGCACCCGCCGATGCCAGATAATTTTTTAACACAACAAACGGCGCAAGCCGTATCCCGAAATGGAGATGTGGCCCCGTAGAAAGAGGCGCTATTTTTCCAATAAATTGATTTCTCAAAACCGACTGATTCGGCTTGGAGGTATCTCCTATCGTTAACGGATCAGGGATAACATGCATATACAGCGTGGTAAAAGCATTCGGTTTTCCTTGGTTATGTTCTATCACAACCCAACCACCCCACCGATCGTTTGTCGTTTGCCACACAACAACCCCTGCTTCCGCAGCGTAAACTCGGTCGCCGAGTAATGCTTTGAAATCCGTACCCGAATGGATTTTGTCGGTTCCTATCGGGCATTCCCCTGAATCCCAGATGTCGCCGAATTTTCCTTCAGCATTTACCACCCCAGGACCTCTCCCAGACAACGGCCACATGAGCTTTTGTGTCGGAATATTGGCATTCACTTTATACACCATCCCAAACCCATATTTTCCACCGGACGATGTCGTCCCGTAGAGATCGCCATCCATTCCTTCCGAAACGTTCGCCCTCCATCCGAGGAGTGATTGTTTTGGAAAAACAGCGATTGGTGAAACTGTCTTTGTATTTGGATTGAAAACAAAAACCGATCCCGTATTGTTCAGACCTCCCGAAGTCGTCGTTCCGTAAAGGTTTCCGTTCGTCCCAAGCACAAGAGTATCTCGTACACCCATTCCTTCTTCCATTACGGAAAAAGAATGTATGGAAGTAAAGAGTCCGTTTTTTTCCAACTTGAAGATGTTTCCATACCAGTCAGTGTCGGTTCCATACAAACTTCCATCAACGCCCTGTATCACTCCTGCTTCAAGTGGCGACCCTCCCGCGATACTGCAACTAAAAAAGTGGAGGATGTTGAAAAAGCTATCACTCGGATTGATTGCGTAAATATAACCGCAACCGAAAACTCCGCCGTCTTTCGTCGTTCCATATAACCTGCCGTCGCTTCCTTGTGCTAGATGAGAATTTGGTTTTCCTTCCGCTCCGGTAAAACGATGGAGGATTTTGAAATCCATTGACGGGTCTTGGACGGTGGGGAGTTTTCGCTGATAGATCACTCCACCAAAATTGCTTGGTCCGATAAGAGTACCATACAGATTTTTGTCGGAACCCTGAATGACTCCGGAAAAATAGTCAGTTCCTTCCGTGATCGGATTGAAATGATGGAGAATAGTAAAACGAGCATTCGGGTTCGCTGTCGTTGGGAGTCCGATTCGGAAAAGAACTCCTCCTCCGTAAAGACCGCCACCGTACGTTGTGCCGTACAAGAGTCTGTTCTTTGCCTGAAACAAGCGAGTCATTGGGCAACCGTTATTCGGTGTTCCTGTAAATGAATGAACTATTTTAAAGTCGGTGCCGTCCGTTTTCAAGCGAAAGATTGTTCCTGAATTATTGTTTGGGTCTCCGAATTGGCAGAATGTTGCTCCGTATAAAAATCCGTCAATTCCTTGAATGATTCCTGCTGTTGGCGTTCCGGGTGATGGAGGAGGTTGGAAGCTGTAAAGGGGAACGATGGGGGAAGGGGAAGAGTATGCCGTTCCGGCAAAGAAGGAAAATGCGAAGAGCAACGCCGAAAGAAAACGCTTCATTGAGGGTAGTTCTCTGTTTTTTGTCAAAAAAAAGTTCCTGGGTGTCAGGAAGCCGTGATTAATATATAATTTTTTATTATTTCTGTCAAGTTTTTTCAATGGTTCTGTGTGGTAGGATAGGAGTATGAAAATACTTGGAATAGACTATGGTACGAAAAAGGTTGGATTGGCTCTTTCCGACGAGGGAGGGCGAATCGCTTTCCCTTTGTCTGTAATTCCGAACGATAAAACTCTTTTGCAAAAAATAAGTGATATCTGTAAAAAAGAAGAAGTTGGGGCCATTGTTATCGGAGAGTCCCTCGACTATAAGGGCGAGCCGAACCCGATAATGAAAAAGATCAATGTTTTTCACGGACAGCTTGAAGAAAAAACGGGGAAGCCTGTTTTTCTTTCTCCCGAGTTTTTGAGTTCCAAACAAGCTCGCAATATACTCGATTCCGGTGAAAAGAACGATGCATCCGCCGCCGCAATCATCCTCCAAACATATCTGGACAAACAAATAAAACCCTCCTCCAATCAAGAAGCCATTTTTTGACATTTCACTTTTTTAGTGGTAGTTTACTCCTATGTTTTAGGTCTTTGAAAATCTCACCAAAGGGGAAGGAAGATGTTTTCTGTTCTTTCTGAAAACCTGCTCGGGATTCTGTTTATCGTCATTTTAATCGGGTATTACCTCGGAAGCTTTAAGTGGCGTGGAATATCCCTTGGTCCGGCGGCGATCTTTTTGACCGCCGTTGTCTTTGGACATTTTGGGATTGGGTCCTCAATGCCACGGCTCGTTCTTGAGATCGGCCTCGCTTTTTTTGTTTATGCCGTCGGTTTCCAAGTCGGTCCGAAGTTCATAAAAAACTTTTCTCGCGGTGGTTGGCAAATGATCGGTGCGGCGTTCGTAATGGTTCTTTGCGCTATGATAACGACGATACTCGTCGCTTATTTTCGCAATTTGCCGGTCGATCTCGCTGCCGGACTTTTTGCGGGTTCTGTTACAAACACACCTTCGCTTGCTGCTGCTATCGACATAATTTCGCGATACGGCTTCGGCGAATCGTCTGCAGCTACCGGAGGATATGGTATAACCTACATTTTTAGTGTCGTGAGTTCTGTTCTCTTTGTTCAGATACTCCCGCGCTTTCTTAAAAGGAACATAGAAAAAGAAGAAGAAAAGTGGGCGGAAGGACAAAAAGAGCTTTATCCTCAAGCTGACGTGCGTCAGTATCGGGTTGAGAATAGAAAATGTTTTGGAAAAAGCATCGCCTATCTCAATAAGCAATATATGCACAAGAATGACCCAATCAATATGTCTCGCGTTTTACGATGCGAGGAAAAGGACGGGGGAAAAGTTCTCGTGGAATACGTTGCTACTCCGGACTTCATTCTTGAAGAAGGAGATATGGTTGTGGTTGTTGCAAAAAGTGACTGCCTCGGGCCACTCGATCTTGTCTTTGGGGAAGAAGTGTCTCCGCTCCAGCTTCTCAATCAAGATATCGATAGTTTTGACGCGGAGGTTACGTCAAGAGACTTTGATCATAAACAGATCGGAGAACTTCCCGTTTTGTCAAAGCTCCACCTCTCTGTTACTCGCATCATTCGAGACGAAACGACTATTTTCCCTCATGACGGGACAATGATTGAAATGGGAGATATCCTTCGCTTTGTCGGACACAGAAAAGAAGCGATGGAATTTGTTAAGCTTGTAACCGCGAAAAACAAGAGCTTGGACAAAACAACGCTCCTCACTTTTATTTTTGGCATCGTATTCGGAATACTTCTCGGTTCGATACCGATACCGATTCCGGGAGGCTCTCCCATATATTTTGGGAACGCGGGCGGACTTCTTGTCTCCGGGATAATCCTTTCTAATTGGAAAAGAATCGGGAAACTCGAGATACACTTTCCTCCGGCGGCTCTCGAAATTCTTCAAGATCTTGGGCTTTTGCTTTTTATGGCAGGAGCGGGGCTTATTGCCGGCGCACGTTTTATGGGGGTCTTTAAACAGTTCGGTCTAGAACTCCTCCTTGAGGGAATGTTTATTTCTCTCGTTACTCTTTTTGCCGGAGCTGTTTACTTGTGGTTTATGAAAGCAAACACTTTGCAGATAATGGCGGGTGTCGCCGCCGGCATGACACAGCCGTCCGCTCTCGACGTAACAAAAACACGCGCAAAGACAGAATTACCGCTTCTCGCTTACACGGCAATCTATCCTTTTGCGATGATTTTTAAGATCGGTTTAATTCAAATATTGGTTCTCATTGTTCATTTTATGAACTCTGCTCCTTTATAAAAAAGCAGAGTGGCCACCTCGAATTCTCGGGGTGGCTTTTTCTTGATTCTTCGTTTCGAATCCTCTATTCTATCCATATGATAAACATTGAAGATTTTGCAAAAGTGGAAATAAAGATTGGGGCGATACTCTCCGCTGAAAAAGTAGAGAATGCGGATAAACTTTTACGCCTCGTTGTTGATTTTGGCGAAGAAGCCCCTCGTCAGATTGTTTCCGGAATTTCAGCATATTATCCCGAACCGGAAATGCTTGTCGGAAAAAAATGCGCGTTTTGCACTAATCTTGAACCGCGCACTATCCGCGGTCTGGAAAGCAACGGCATGATAATGGCGGTAAGCACCGAAGACGGAAAATTTTCCTTACTGGAAGTCGGCCAAGATATTCCTCCGGGAACAAAAATTAAATAGAAAAAACGCCCTTGATACTCGGGGGCGTTTTTTTGTGCACATTTTCTTTTTCAAAGCGGTATCGTTCGGTGTATAATTAAAACACGACTAATGAAATATTCTATCTTCTATAATTTTTTTCCGGTTCCAAAGATCATCGATATGGAAGGCGTCGGCGTTGACATCACCGATAACGCCGTTCGTTTTATGCGCCTTGTTCCACATGAGGGTGGTTTTATCCCAAAAGAATTTGGCGAGTATCCTCTCCCTACAGGAGCTTTTTCACAAGGAAAGATATTGAACGCGGGACCCATACAAGAGGTCTTATCAAAAATAAAAAAAGAGTACGGGGTAAAATTCGCCCACACTTCTTTGCCTGAAACTCAGACATATTTGGTTGAAATGTCGATTGCTAGCGTAAAAAAAAGCGAACTTCGAGAGAGTATAGAGCTTCAGATTGAAGAATATATTCCCCTAAAGGTGACAGAGGCTGTTTTTGATTACCATGTGCTCGATTCTTCAAAAAAAGAACAGGGAAAAACTACGGTGGTTGTCTCTGTTGCCCCCAGAGATGTGGTAAATTCATACATGGAACTTTTTAATTCGGCCGAAATTCCTCTTTTCTCTCTTGAGACTGAGGCACAAGCCATAGCGAGAGTTGTTGTTTCAAAACTCGAACCCGAAACCGTAATGGTCGTGCATCTCGGTATTTCAAAAACTGGCGTTTTTATCGTTCAGCAAGGATTGGTCAGGCTTGTTTCCGATATTGAAATCGGAAGAAATGACGTTGTTTCCGCTTTGGAAAAAGGTTTGAATATAAGCAAAGAGCAGGTTATTCAATTGATGTCCGACAAATTTGTCTCCAAAGAAATTCATCAGGAAAAAATATTAGAGATATTAAGCCCTATTTTTGCCGAACTTTCTGATGAGGCGGGGAAGCACTTGTTGTATTGGCAGTCACGAAAAGAAAAGTCTCCTACTACTAAAGAGAAGGTTCATAAAATTGTTATCACCGGCCCCGGGGCTGACGTCCTTGGTCTTGCCGGTTATCTTTCCACAAATCTTCGTCTCCAAACAGAGCTGGCGGATGTTTGGCAGAACGTTATTTCATTTGAACATTATATACCTCAAATAAGCTTCGAGGATTCGCTTAAATATACTACAGCGATAGGTCTTGCAATGAGCTTCAAGGACAGATAACACGCAGTTAATTTTTTATGATTAATTTATTATCACAGGAAGAAAAGGACAATTTGAGAAAAGAATATCATTTTCGCTTGGCCACGGTCTCTCTCGCGGGGGTTGTCTTTGTTGTTGCCGCTTCTTTCGTGGCTCTTTACCCCTCTTACTCGGTTCTTAATTCTAAGTATGATCTTTTGGTGAAAGATTCGGGAGGGGAACGAGCAAAAGACCAAAAAACAAAAGAAGAGGATATTGAAAATCTTGTGAAAGATACGAATGTTAAGATAGAAAAATGGCGAGATTCCGCCGGCACCACTCATGCGTGGGAGCTTTCGTCTCACATATTAAACGCTCGTACCTCCGGGGTGTATCTTACCGGGTTGGTTTATGATAATGCTCTTCAAAAGTCAGAACTTATAAAAGGGGTTGCTCCTTCCTCATCGCGTTTTACTTTAAGCGGAAAAGCCTCAACAAGATCCTCTTTGCTTTCTTTTGTTGAAGCGTTGAAAAAAAAGCCGTTCTTTTCTCTCGTTGATCTTCCTATCTCTAGTCTTGTAAATGAGACAAATTTGGATTTTACGATAAGAGTTTATGTTGATCCGAATATATCTATCCCCGAAATCAAATGAATAAAAATCTTTTACAAAAAAGGGTAATTTTTCTTTCAACCATTCTTGCTGTCGCGATGGCTTTTTATCTCTATTTTTTCTATATGGTTATCCGAACGGGAGAACGTTCAAACGATCTTTATATTTCTTTAAACCATTATGAATCAAGCAAGGAACAGTTTCATGACGTGGAAGAATTAATAAAAGAAACGGAGGCTGACCGGGTACTGCTTGATGCCACTTTTTATTCTTCCTCCCGGGCCGTAAATTTTATAGAAAAGATTGAATCTCTCGGAAAACAATCGGGAGTAAGACTTACGACCACCTCAATTACGGCCACAAAAGACGGAAAGCTTGAAATGAGTTTTGTTGCTATCGGAGAATTTCGCGGTGTTTATACTCTTTTGGCCCTTCTTGAATCTTTGCCGAGCGAGGTTGCTATAAAGAGCGCCGGATTTCAAAAAAATTCTGGAACGGAAAGCCCCGCTTCTCCCTCGACGTGGACGGCGAATTTCACTATTTCTCTTTTAAGTTTTATTCCTTAACCGCTATGAAGAATATATTTTTAAAACCAAACTTTGAAGAATTGTTCTCGGGCGATCCCGGAAAATGGCAACCGAAAGCAAGAAGAGACTGGAAGATCATTTTTTTTGCGGTGTTGTTTGTTTTGTTTTTTTCTCTCTCTGCTCATTTTTATTTATTTTCTTATGTCACGACGAATGACGTATATTTTCGCGTTTCGAGCGAAGACGAGATGTTTGAGGGAGCCTTAAATAAGAGAGGGCTTAAAACAGTTGCGGAATTGATTCGTGAAAAAAATTCCCGTACCGAAAAAATTCTTGCCAATCCTTTACAGATTGCGGACCCCTCTCTTCCTTAAAAAGAGGCAGGGAATAACAGGAGTAAGGAATATTGTTTTCCCCGTGTTTTTGTGGTACAGTGGGCAAGTTGAAAAACAACCTCCTATAGTTCAACGGATAGAACGAGAACCAAAAAGCCCGAAGGCTCTCAGTAATCATTTTGTATGTTTTACCACTCGGTGGTGAAACGAGGAGGGAAAGAGAGTAAAGTGTTTCGAACAGGGACGAGTCATCGGTCTTTAGAAATTAGTAATTGGAAATTAGAAATTTGATAGATATCCTCCTATAGTTCAATGGATCGAACGAGAGCCTTCTAAGCTCTAGATCCAGGTTCGATTCCTGGTGGGGGGACAAGTAGCGAAGCGGATTGTTCGCTCAAGCGAGTGAGATGCTCCTCACTCGTGGCCGGGAATCGAAGCCCGATTGAGATATTTTATGAATCCGAGCCGCGTCGAGGGTGAAATAAAATATCCAATTGGGGTACTGAACATGTAATGTTCGATTCCTGGTGGGGGGACACGAAAGGTTAAAATGGAAAATGAAAAAGTAAAAATTGGTTGAAATTTTGGAAATTTCTGTTAAGGTAATTAAATATCGGGCGATTAGCTGTTTTGGCTGATAACAGAGAATTAAATATCAGGCGATTAGCTGTTTTGGCTGATAACAGAGAATTAAATATCGGGCGATTAGCTGTTTTGGCTGATAACAGAGAATTAAATATCGGGCGATTAGCTCAGCTGGTAGAGCAGCGCATTTACACTGCGAAGGTCAGGGGTTCGAATCCCTTATCGCCCACAATAAAAAACGCTTCACGGCGTTTTTTTGTTTTTGGCGGATTCTCTTTTTTATACCCAATAACAATTTTAACCAATCATGTTATCATAGACTTGTATGAAGCGGTTTTTAAATACAACTATTCCTGTCTGGGCGGTAAGCATTTTGGTCATTGGAGTAAGCATAGGAATGCTTTCTATTTTTTCGTTGTTCCGTGAAAAAGTATTTAATTATGCTCTCTCCGTCTCTTCCGGAAATTCCGCCGAGGATGCCGGCTTGGTTTACGGAGAACAGCCTGCGCTTTCCGATCCTGATTTTTTTCTGAAAGTAAAAAATGACTTCATTTTACAAAAAGCCAATTTCATAGAAGCGAACCTCTCTTCAATGAAACTCTCCGTCTACAGAGAAGGACTTTTAGAAAAAGAGGTTTCGATCCTTACCAAAGGGAAAGAGGGCTCTTGGTGGGAAACGCCCGCCGGGATTTACAAAATAATGAGCAAGGAGAAGAACCATTTTTCCTCTTTCGGAAAAGTGTATCAGCCGTGGAGTATGGCATTTCAGGGAAATTTCTTCATTCACGGGTGGCCATATTATCCCGACGGTACAGAAGTTGCTTCAACATATTCCGGAGGATGTATCCGTCTTTCTACTGAAGATGCGCAGGCTATTTTTGAACTTTCAAACATGGGGATGCCCGTCCTTGTGTACAAACAAGATTTTACCGCCGATGATTTTCAGTATCAGGTTCGCACCCCGGATATTACCGCTTCAAAATATCTGACCGCGGATATACAAAACAATTTTGTTTTTCTTGAAAAAGAGCGTTCAGAACCTTTTTCTCCCGGAGCTTTTGCTCAAATGCTCGGGGGTCTTGTTGCGACGGATTATATAAACATAGAAAAAAAGATTGTTCTCACTTCGGATCTTCTTCAAGACGTTACTTCCGAAAGATATGAAGAAGGGAAAAGCATCACCCCTTTCGATCTTCTTCACCCGATGCTTCTTGAGTCGGACGGTAACGCTCTCCGTATTTTTTCAAACTATCTTTCTCCAAAACGGTTCACGACGCTTTCGAATGAAAAAGCAAAAGCGGTCGGTATGGTCAGAAGCAGTTTTAGTGTGAATACTTCCACTGAGGAAGGGGTCACTACGGCGGAAGATCTGTTTTATCTTTCCAAATATCTTTACCACAATAGAAAGTTTATTCTCGATCTTTCCGCCGGGAGGCAAACAAATACCATATACGAAAGATCTCTTTGGGCCGATATCCCGAATCAAAATATCTTTTTTGAAGATAAAAACTTCGTTGGGGGGAAGGCGATAAAAAACCAAGACGGAACAGAGAGTTTTCTCGGGGTCTTTGAAATATACGCGAAAAAAGAGAAGAGGCCCGTTTTTATCTTTCTTGAAAATTCTCAAAACGTAAAAGACGAGGTTTCGGCGATAATCCAATATTTACAAAATTCATATCGATAAAAATATTTATGGAAGATAAAAACTCATCCAAGTTTTTGTTTTGGCTTTTGGGGGTTTACGGGATACTTTTTTCCGTGTTGGCAATAAATCCAATCGACCGTGCAACGTGGTTTGCGGAAAACCTCACCGTGTGGATAATTCTCGCGGTCATTATGGGTTTGTATGTAAAAAAGATACGTTTCTCAAAGATTGCCTACGCCTTTATGTTCATACTCATCTATCTTCACACTATCGGAGGGCATTACACTTTTGCGCTTGTCCCGTTTGATTGGTTTACCAACTTTTTTGGTTTTACTCGGAATCATTTTGATCGCGTGGCTCATTTCTCCGTAGGATTTTATGCGTTTGCCGTGGCGGAGTGGATATGGACGAAACGTCTCGTTTCCAACAAGTTTCTTTTATTTACTTACCCGATATTTTTAATTGCGACAATCGCCGTTTCTTATGAATGGGTGGAATGGATATTTGCTATAAATGCGGCTCCTGATGCCGCGGCGGATTATCTCGGAAGCCAGGGCGATATTTGGGACGCTCAAAAAGATATGCTTATGGATACACTTGGTGCGATTACGGCTGTAACCATATTCTTTTTCTCCAAGGCCTTGTGGGGGAAAAAAGAACTTTAAATTTAAAAACACCGCCCACTGGGGCGGTGTTTTTTTGTTAGCCGGCTTTTACTCCCGCAAACTCAAGATACCTTTTTGATTTCAAATAGAACCACCCGATAGAACCGAAGGTCGTGAGAGGGGCGAGCCATGCAGGAAGCTCTGTCCCAAATGCTTCCATAACCATAATCGATCCCAAAAAGAAGATGGAGTACATCGCGCCGTTTTTAATAAAAATATATCTTTTTACACGTTCGACGTTATGAATGGTAAGGTACCGAACCACAATAGCCCCAACCCCGTTTCCTATAAGGATAAGAGGAATCGAAAAGGTGAAAGCGAAAGCACCAAGTACTCCGTCGGTCGAGAAGGTTGCGTCGATAAACTCAAGATAAATGAGTTTGCTTATATCTGAAACGTTTCCTTTTTTATCCAACAGCTTTTTTTCGTGTAACTCGGCTTGTTGTTTGAAACCGTGTGAAATGAAAAAGACAGTGGCACCGATTGTCGTTCCGAACGCCATAACCGGGTTTATCTTTATGGCAAACCAGACGATTACCGACAACATTACTGACGATATTGCATAGAACCAGACACCCTGAGAGAAAAAGAATTTTTCGTGGGGAAGGCCAAAATGCTTTTCTTCCAAGAAAAGCCAGTGGAGAAAAATGAAAATGAGAAAAATTCCGCTTCCGGAAAGAAGAATGGGCGCCGCGATTTCAAGCGCTTCGGCCGTCGAACCTCCTTCTCCCGCAAAAAAAGTTCCCCAAAGAGTCGTCGCGTGTACGCTATTCACTGCCACCCAAAGAATGACGAGCGGTAATAATCCGCGCATGACAAACACCCCGAAAAAAAGTCCCCACGTCATAAACCACTTTCGGGCTCTCGGACTCACTGTTCCGAGAACGTCGGCGTTTATGATGGCATTGTCGACGCTGTTTACGACTTCAAAGACAAGAAGTCCAAAGATAACGAGAATGGATGAAAATAAGTCCATTGTAGATTTTTAGCTTTTAATAATAAGCAAAACTTCTTCCTTTTTTTGCTCCATGAGTTCTTTTGTCTTCGCTTCAAGATTAAGGCGTAAAAGAGGCTCGGTGTTTGAAGAACGAACACTAAACCACCAGTCGGGGTAGGATATTTTTATTCCGTCCAATTCGCTCAAAACCCCGTCTTTGTATTTTTCTTTGAGTTTCTCGATTACTGTTTTCGCTTCGGGTACAGTGTTGTTTATCTCTCCGGTGTGGAAATATTTTTTTACTTCCGCAACAAGTTCGGAAAGTTTTTTCCCTGTAATCGACATATGGTTTAAAAGAAAAATCGCGGCAAGTGTACTCGCTTCGGCGTAAGAGTTTTCTTTGAAATAATAGTGTCCGGAAAGCTCTCCCGCAAAATATGATTCTTCCTCGCGCATTTGTTTTTTTATGTTCGCATGTCCAACTTTGCACTCATGTGCGGTACCTCCATTTTTCTCAATTTCTTCTTTTACGGAAAGAGAAGACCGAAGGTCATAGAGAATTGTGCTTTTGGGGTATTTTTTCAGAACAGGGGCGGAAAGAATCGCCGTCATGAGGTCCATCGGTACCGGTGTTCCGTTTTCATCTATAAAACCGATTCTGTCGGCGTCCCCGTCATACGAAATTCCTAGATCCGCTTTTACTTCAATTACTTTTTTTGAAAGTTCGGCGAGGGTTTCTGTTTTGAGAGGATTTGCCTCGTGTGCTTCGAATGGGTGGGAGAGGTCATCGTAAAGAGTCGTTACTGTAATATTTTCAGGGACTTTTTTAAAAGCAGGAAGTTCTATGACCCCCATCGCATTCGCGCAGTCTATTACGATGCTCCATTTTTTGTCTCCAAGTTGCCAAAAACCCGCAAGCCATTCGACATACCGCACGGGAAGATCGCGTATGGGGATTATGTTTCCGTGGATGAGTCCGACTTTTGGTTGGGTATGAAGAGCCGTCTCTTTTATTTCGGAAAGTCCCGAATCCCCTCCGATTGGTACGGCATTTGGTTTGGTGAGCTTAAAGCCGTTGTAGGGAGGGGGATTATGAGAAGCGGTAACACAAATACTTCCGTCCACTCCTGATTCCCCGGAAGCGTAATACACCATCGGTGTGCTGGCGAGACCAAGGTCGAGAACGTTTACGCCGGCATCTGATATCCCCTTTGAGATAGCCTCAAAAAGCGGTTTCGAGGAAGGGCGAGCGTCTCTCCCGATGGCGATATTTTTTCCTTTGATGTAAAGAGCCATTGCTCTTCCTATTGCGTAGGCATCTTTTTCGGTCAGTTCTTCGGGGTATTTCCCCCGGATGTCGTATGATTTAAAAATTTCTGAGTTCATAAGAAATATTATACTACAAAGACGGCGAAGTGCGGATACTCTGATTTTTTGAATTTGTTCAAAAACATATTTTTAGCCCCCGTTTTGTCTTGGTATAGGAAATGAGGCCCCGCCCCGTGAGATATTCAAATCCTTGACTTTATTGTGTTTTTATGCTAAACTATAACCATGTTCAATAACGAAACATTTGTGGAGAATAAAGAATCAGGTGTTCCGGAAAAGGCTACCTTGCTTTTTGACCTTGCTTCAAGAAAAGCTTACTCAAACATTCTCGAGCCGGAACAATAAAACAGCCCCTCTACTTTGATCGGGGCTGTTTTTCTCTATGTCAGATACCATAAAAATTCTCTACGAAGACGAAGATTTTCTCGCGGTCAATAAACCGAGCGGTCTTGTCGTGCACTCCGACGGGCGCACGAAAGAATCGACGGTGGCGGACTGGGTTTTGGAAAAATATCCGGCGCTTGTCGAGGTCGGAGAGCCGTGGGTAAACCCTTCCGGCGTTTCCATTCCGAGGCCGGGGATCGTTCATCGTCTCGACCGTGACACTTCCGGAGTTCTTCTTATTGCAAAAACACAGCCGGCTTTTGAATATTTTAAAAAACAGTTTCAGGAAAGAAATATAAAGAAAGCGTATCGCGCGTTTGTTCACGGAATTATAAAAGAAGAGAAGGGAACAATTTCAAAACCGATCGGTCGAAGCACTGCTGATTTTCGCAAGTGGTCGGCCGAGTATGGCGCGAGAGGGGAGCTTCGCGAAGCGGTAACGGATTTTTTTGTACTTGCTCGTGGTAACGATTCAACCTATGTTGAAGTTTATCCGAAGACCGGGAGGACACACCAGATTCGCGTTCATATGAAGGCAATAGGGCACCCTCTTGTCTGCGATTCTCTCTATGCCCCCAAAAGTCCAAATATCCTCGGATTTTCACGTTTAGCTCTCCATTCTTTTTCTATAGACCTCACCACTCCGAAAGAAAAAATCCTCCATATAGAGGCTCCGTTGCCGGCCGATTTTGAGAAAGGGGCTGATTTTCTCAAAAATCTTGCGTAATCTACGGCTTTATGCTACATTATTGGCACTGTAAAAATTAAACATTATGACTGCTTCAGCAATCCCATTCACACCCGTTAAAGTCACCGACCGCAAAAAAATAGATATGCGCGCGGGAGACACCGTTCGTGTGTTCGTAAAGATTAAAGAAAAAGATAAAGATAAGGTTAAGACCCGTCTTCAGGCTTTTGAAGGATTGGTTCTTTGCCGTAAACACGGAACAGAGCCGGGTGCGACTTTCACTGTCCGCAAAGTAACAGGAGGTCTTGGTGTTGAAAGAACTTTCCCCTTGTATTCTCCCGTTGTCGACAGCATAGAAATCGTTCGTCGTGCGAAAGCTCGCCGTTCGAAACTCTATTACATCCGCGAGAAAGTTGCCCGCGAGATTCGCCGTAAAATGAGAATGGAGCGCCTCGCTATGGCCGTTACTCCGGAAGAAGAGGAAGAAATACTGACAGAAGAGCTCGCCGCAGCAGAAGAAGCAATCGGCGAAGAGACAGGAGAAGAAGTGAAGGAAGCTGAAGAAATCAAAGAATAATCTTACTAAAACACTCGCCAAACGGCGGGTGTTTTGTACCCCCTTGAAAAAAAATCGGTTTTAGCCCATAATGTTCACATATTTGCTCAGGTGGCGAAATTGGTAGACGCACTACCTTGAGGTGGTAGCGCTCGCAAGGGCATGGAGGTTCAAGTCCTCTCCTGAGCACAAAAATAAAAAAACGGAGCATGCCTCCGTTTTTTTATTTTTGTAGCAGGGGAGAGGACTTAACTGTCGGTTTGAATCTCTTTCTTTTTTCTCCCAAAGGGTTACGATAAGGGCATCTATGACATTCAATCATCTTTCAAAGAACGGGGAAGTTCGCCCGATTGGAGACGCGGTTGTTTCAGTCGAAAATATCGAGTATGCCTATGGCTTCGGGGTGTACGAAGCGATACGTGTTTCAAACGGAATCGTTTATTTCATAGATGATCATATCGAACGTCTTATCGAATCAGCCAGAATAATTTCACTCGAACACCCGTTTACTCCCGAGATCGTTAAAAAAGCCATTTTTGATTTAGTGGAAAAAACAGAAGAAAGAACTTTTAATTTAAAAATTCTTCTTATCGGTGCATCAAAAAAAGAGGAAGCAAATATGTACATTCTCTGTTTCAACCCGCTGTTTCCCGACAAGAAGCTCTACAGGGACGGCGTTTCTCTTGACGTTGCTCATTACGAAAGAGTTTTCCCCCATGCAAAAACGCTCAATATGCTTCAGAGCTATTTGGCTTTTCGCGGTGCGCGAGCAAAAGGGCTTTATGACGCTATTCTCATAAACCGCGATGATTATATTACCGAAGGAACGAGGACGAATTTTTATACCATAAAAGAAAAGACGATATTTACTCCACGAGAAGAACAGATATTACTCGGGGTTACCAGAAAAGCGGTTTTGTTTGTCGCCAAAAAGAATGGTTTTACTGTGCAGGAAAAAGATATCCGTTTGGAAGATTTGCCTGAGTACGATGGCGCATTTATTACGAGCACTTCTTCAAAAATATTACCCGTGAAAAGGGCAGGGGGTTTTGAATATAAAGAAATTCCTTCAGAAATTTTAACTCTTATGAAGGCTTTCGGAGATTTTTTGGAAAAAAATAGCGGAGTTCTCCCTAAAGAGTAACCTTTTTATTTTTTTGGTTTTGCCGTGGATAACTCTCGCGGTTGTTTTTGCTATACTTAAAGTATGGAAAACATAACAACAACGCCAACCCCTCCGCCGGCGACAGGGGGTAAACATACGCTTTTAGCTGTTGTCGTCATTTTTATTATTGTCGTTGTAATCATTACCCTTGCCGTATATGTAAACTTTTGGCAAAAAACGGAGATCGTCCTTGTTCCGGAAAATACCGCAGACATGCAAGCTGAGCAAAACGTCGGCGCTGATATTTATAATCAGGCGCAAAATCCCATTCAGGATAAAATAGAGGAAACAAGCGCTCCTGTTGCAAACCCGATCGGGGATGCGTACGTCAATCCTTTTTAATCCAATTTTTATAAAAATATGAAAAATTTTAAAAAACATTTTTCCTACGCGTTCTCGTGTCTGCTTGCCGTCGGAATGATTACGACCGCTTCGGCTTTTGCGCAAACAGAAACGTCGTCGGAGGAAGGCACTACCGCCTCCGTTTCAGTGGTTGAGACAGCGGTCAAAAGCCCTGCTCAAAGCATTGCTTTTCCCGTTGCTGAACTTGGAAATTGCGCCAATAAAGACGAGTGTCATGCTTATTGTGAAAAGACCGAAAACATGGAAGCATGCGCCTCCTTCGCTCAAAAGAAAGGTTTGTCCGGAGCTATTGAATCAAGCCGTGTGAAAGCATTTGCTACTAAAATTAAAGAAGGAAAAGGCCCCGGCGGGTGTACTTCTCCTTCGTCTTGCAATCAGTATTGTACAAACGTAAAGAATATCGATGAATGTGTAGCGTTTGCGGAAAAGAACGGACTGAAAGGTTCGAATTATGAAGAAGGGAAAAAGATTCAGAATTTTTTGAAGGAAGGAGGAACGACCCCCGGAAATTGTCAGACCAACGGTGAGTGCTCGGCGTATTGCGGACAGTTCTCTCATGCCAAGGAGTGTGCTGATTTTGCCCAAAAAGCAGGTCTCGGGCAGAAAGAGGGGGTAAAGCCTAAGATAAATTCGCAGATGACAAAACTCGCTTCTCTTGCGGAGTCAGGAGAGACCCCCGGGCAATGCGGAACAAAAGACGAGTGTGAAAAATATTGCTCGGATAAAGAACATCGTTCCGAGTGCGTTGATTTTAGTGTAAAGATGGGATTTGTTCCCGCAGAAACAGCATCTCGATTGAAACAATCTTTTGTTCCGGGCCCGGGCGGATGTGACTCTTCCGACTCGTGTCGTACATTTTGCGGGGTAGAGGAAAACAAAGAGGTTTGTCTTCAGTATGCGAAAGATCGCGGGCTGAATGCTTCAGTAAACGTTCTCGAGAAAAAAATACAAACAAGCACAAGCCAATCCCTGAAAAGAGAAGACGGCTCGTTTCCGCCCGCAGTACTCGGATGTTTGAAAGAAAAGGCTCCGGAGGTTTTTGCTCTTATCGAAGCCGGGAAAACGGAAGAGATGACCATCGATATGAAGGGAAAAATAACCGGATGCGTTAATTCCAATAAGCCGAAAGAGATGAATCCGATAGCGGGAAACCTGAAATCATTCCCCCCGGCCGTTATCAGTTGTCTCAAAGAAAGAGCGCCGGAAGTTCTCACCGCCCTTGAATCCGGAAAGACGGAAGAAATAACCGTTGATATGAGGGGGAAGATAACCTCTTGTATAAATTCAAATAAGCCGAAAGAGACGGAGAATCCTGATAAAAATAATCCTCCACAAAATTACACAAATTATTTAAGGAATCTTCCTCCTGTCATTATTGATTGTGTAAAAACAACAGCCCCTGAGGTTTTTGCTTCTCTGGAGAAAGGAGATACGACGGTAGGACTTTCTTCCGAAGCGAAAGAAAAAATAACAGCATGCCTTAAAAAATATCAGCCACAAATAAACAAAGGAGAACCGGTACCGGTAAAACCAATTTCCACGTCTCCTCAACAAGGAAATTTTTCTCCGATGATTAAGCAGTGTTATGCGGAGGCAACGGGGAATGCGGACACGGTTGAGGTAAGGACCGATAAAATGACCCCGGAGGTTTTGGAAAAATTCAAACAGTGCGTTATCACGGCTGAAAGAGAGAGGAGGGAATCAAACCCGACGATTAAGACGCTTCCCGCTCCGATGCCTATGCCAAATCCGGGAATTGCCCCCATTGCCGTCCCTCCTCAGGGCGGTAATACGATAGAGCCGGACGATGCTTCGGTGGTTCCAGTAGAATCTGTTCCCGCAGTTAACCCTGGTCTTCTTATTGATTTGAACGAGCAGCCGATGAGCTATGGGCAGAAATTTATGGCCACCGCGCTTGCCCCATTCTTTTGGATCTTTGGAAAGTAGGCATAAATTATTTGATTCAAAAAACGCCGCAGAAATTCTTGCGGCGTTTTTGCGTACTATGGTATTATAACCATACTTACGATAATAAATATGAAAAAATTTTACATAATTCAAATTGTTCTTTTGTTGGCGGGAAATATTGTTGCGTGGAAATCGGTCTATGATGACTTTATGAGGTTTTTCGGCGCCGGAGGAGAGTTGTTCCAGGTTGCCGGATGCTCTGTCCCGAATCCCGTAACCACTCCTTGTTTTTATGGCGCGTTCGCTTTTTTGGGAACGCTCGTCTGGTCTGTTCTTATTTTCCGTAAGAAAGATATCGCCGAAAAGGTTCGGCAAGAAAAATATCTTTCCTGGTTTCTGATTGGGTGTACATTGTTCGGAGGATTTAATTTTACAAAACTTTATTTGGATTATATAAACGGAAGCCAAATAGGATGTTCCGGCGCGCCCATGGTAACGCCTTTCGTCACTCCGTGTTTTTATGGATCGGCAATATTCCTTTCAGCGCTCCTCTTTTCATGGTTTGTTCTTTGGAAAGAAGGGAAAGGCTCCGTATAAAAAAGTTTTCCGTCGCCAATTCAGAGTTCTCGAGATATACTATATTTGAGATGATTTCTCGTTTTAAATTTTAGAAATTTTAATTTTATGGCAAAAAAACAACGTGTCCCGAGAGAAGAGCATCTTCTCGTTTATGGTCTTTGTTTTGTCGAGCTCCTGAGCGTAATGACTCTGGTGTCGATGATGACTTACTAGAAGAAATTTTCCCTCGCCACACTACTTTGGCGAGGGTCTTCTGTTTTACCCCAAAAACTGGATTTTTTTCAACGAGTGTGATATAAATACGTATTATTAATAGGGAAATAGGTCGGTTGTAAGCAGTGTTTCTGATTATAACCACAAACACCTATCTTTACCTATGAAATATTAAGGGGTATAATTGAATTATGCCTCTTATCAAAAAGTGTGCTGTTTGTGAAAAAGAATTTCGGACGAAACCATTTTTTGTAAAAAATGGAGGGGGTAAATATTGTTCGAAAGAATGCCAATATTCGGGATTAAAAACAGGGAATACTCGGCCGTGTCATGTGTGCGGAAAAGAGACTTATAAAAAGATTACTCAACTTTCTCGTTCAAAAAGTCAAAAATTTTTTTGCGGAAAATCGTGTCAGACAAAATGGCGAAATGAACAGTTTGTCGGGGAAAAACACGCGAATTGGAGGAACGGGAAATATGTGTATAGAAGTGTTTTGACACGCGCGGGAATAAAGAAAATTTGTTCTTTGTGCAAGTCGGAGGATACTCGTATTTTGGCGGTTCATCACATAGACAAGAACCACAATAATAATGAGGTAAGTAATCTTGTTTGGCTTTGTCACAATTGTCATTTTTTGGTTCATCATTACGAAGAGGAAAGGATTAATTTTATGGAGACATTGGTGTAACGGTAACACTACAGTTTGTGGAACTGTCATCGAGGGTTCAACTCCCTCATGTCTCCCAGATACAAAAAAATACCCTGAGGGTATTTTTTTGTATCTGGGAGACATAGCGAGAGAACTGCTTCTCTCGCGTGGGGGAGTTGAAGGGCGGAGGCATGTTTTTGAATCGTAATTCAAAAACGGCCGAGCCGGGGCCGCGGAAAATTTTGTCGCAACAAAATTTATCTGTGGCCAACTCCCTCATGTCTCCCATTTAAAAAAGACCCCGTTTGGGTCTTTTTTATCTTTAGGGAGACATGAGCAAAGACAACCGCTTGGTTTTTTTAGTGGGTAATCTCAGTATTTATCAAAAAAATAACCAAATGGAGAGATCCTTCTCCTTTTTGGAAAAATTGATACAATAAAGAAAATACCGAGTATGGAAATCCGAAAACCAATCTTAAAAAAAGAAAAACTGGCGGAGACGGTTTTTTCCGTTTCTTCGGTAATTCAGCTGGACGAGGTAACCCTCTCCTGCGGATTGGCCGACAATGAACAGATTGATGAATTAAAGATTTCCACCTCTATAATTCATACACTTTCACTTCAGTCGTCTATTGTGGAAGATTTATCTATTGTTGACTCATTTCTTTTCGCTTCAAATTTTGCGGGTGCTGTTTTTAATCATACATTTTTTGAGAGAGCACGGCTTTCCGGCTGTCGACTGCAGGGGACCCAATTAATGGAATGTATCGCACGCGATACCGTTATTGAAAAATCAAAATGTGACGATGTTTCTTTTCGGTTTGCAAAGATAGAAAACACCGTGTTTCTTGATTGCGAAATGGAAAATGCCGATTTTTCCGGGGCACGTTTGAAAAATGTTCTCTTTCGAAATTGTAATTTGAAAAAATCACAGTTTTCACAGGCTAAATTGAATCATGTCGGCTTGAAAGAATCCGATATCCAGGGAATCGCGATCGACAAAGACTCTTTCGGAAATATTACTGTGAACACCGGACAGGCACTCTATCTTGCTTCGCGACTGGGCTTAAATATTGAAGATTAAGCGCCCATAAAGAAGTATGAATTTCATTTTCTTTTTCAACTTCCGTTTCTTTTTTGCGGGTGTACAATAAAGTTATGAGTAAAGATACAAACTATCCGGGAGGGGGAGGAAAGGGCGGGTATTCCGGAACCCGTATGTGGGGAGCGCCACGGCTTGAGGGCGTTGTGAAAAACAAAGCCATCAAACCTGTAAGAAAAACAAAAAAGAAGTAGTGTGCGTAATAAATAAAAGATCTCCCCCCCCCCCCCCCCGGGGGGGGAGATTTTTTAATCGTAATTTGTTATACTTTTTATATGAAAAAAGAAATTATTTTTAGTGTTATCGGCATTGTCCTCGTTGTCGTTGCCACGGTTTTTTACGCACGGCAATATAAGGCGAATATCGAAAATCTGGATTTTCCTCAAAATACTGCATTTCAAAACGAAACGGGGAGTAACCTCGTCTCTCAACCGATGGGAAAAAACACAGAAACACCCACTCTCTCCCTCACTCTTTCCGAAGTTTCAAAACATAATACCGTATCGGATTGTTGGATGATTGTTTCGGGAAAAGTATATTCCGTCGCTTCATACGCAACAGCTCATCCCGGCGGAGCACGAGCGATTACTTCATTTTGTGGAAAGGATGGAACAGTCGCTTTTGATACAAAGGGAGGTAACGGAAGCCACTCTCAAAACGCCGTTAATATCCTCTCAAACTATTATGTCGGAGACTTGGGTGCTCAAACAAGCACTGCCAGTATTCAGACCACGGAACAAAAGATACAACAACAAACATTACCCGCGGGGTCGGGGCGTGAAGATGATGAGTACGATGACTAAAACTTTATGAATAAATTTTATCTCTTTTCAAAAAAAATCCACCGCTTTTTAGCGCTTATTACTTCGGCGATGATTATCATTATGGCAGGAACGGGGCTTATGCTTGAAGATCTTTCCTCGTGGTTCGGAATGGACCTTGGAATGGTTCGTTTTATCCACAACAAGCTGAGCGTTTCGTTTACTTTTGCTCTGTCTTTTATGGCAATATCGGGAATCGTTATGTATTTTTATCCGCTTTGGATTCAGCGAAAAGCAAAAATATCCGCACAAAATAAAATATAATGAGCTCATCATCGCAAGAAAACTGGCACTCTAAAAATATCACCGAAGTTTTTAAAGCACTTCGTTCCGGGGAAGGCGGTCTTGATGGAGAGGAGGCTCTTTTACGACTCAAACAATACGGGCCGAATACTTTTCCGGACGCCCGTGTGGACAGCACTTTTGTCATTTTTCTTCGGCAGTTTCAAAGCCCTCTTATTTACGTCTTGTTTACTGCGTGTGCAATCGTGTTTCTTCTCGGCGAAAAGACCGACGGATTTATTATCTTATTCGTACTTCTTTTTAATGCTGTTGTCGGGGCTCTTCAGGAAGGAAAGGCAAAAAATACTCTTCTTGCGCTTAAAAAATACGCTGAAGCCAATGCTACCGTTCTTCGTGGAGGAGAAGAAGTTGTTATTTCTGATAAAGAGTTGGTCCCCGGCGATATTCTTCTTATTAGGGAGGGGGAGAAGGTCCCAGCCGATGCCCGTATATTTTTTTCAAACAATCTGGAAATTGACGAAGCGGCCATGACAGGAGAGTCCGAGCCTGTTCATAAAAATGCGGATATTGTCCCCGGTCCTAATTCGGGAAAGCTTCCCGTGTCGGAACAAAAAAATATGATATTCCGAGGGTCTAACGTTTTAACAGGGAGCGGAAAAGCTGTCGTT